>Ga0247812_10000024_pt1 | contig 301827 bp, 241 predicted proteins | sample UWRJL149409B1_FD_178011 | JGI IMG/M metagenome (GOLD analysis project Ga0247812, IMG submission 178011) | Plant litter microbial communities from Arlington Agricultural Research Station in Wisconsin, United States - UWRJ-L149-409B-1 | ecosystem: Environmental > Terrestrial > Plant litter >... | reverse complement strand
AGCCAGCATTCTGATCACTTCCTGCTTGAAATCAGAATTATAGCTCCTACGAATTTTAACTGTTTTTTTGTCTTTCATCTTGCATCATGATGTGCAAAAATGTGTGCCGTTTTTTGGAGCCACCTCATATAACTATTTTAATAGAGTTATGCAAATTATATTTGCTCTAAGCAATAGTGGGTTAAATTAGACATAATACGGCAGCGGACGCCGCAAAAAGCGCCACGGTTATCGTGCAGCTTATCTATATCAGTCTCGTAGTCGTTTATGCGGCGGCAGCTGTTGTACAAACTTTTAATCTAACCTAAGATAGTACGAGTATTGTATTATGAATAGAATAATTACTACATTTGAAATTACTATTTTAGGATACAATACTTATAAGGCGCTGATTGATTGCTAAGTGCGCAGCTTAATACTTTTGTCGACCAAGCATTTTAATTATTGTAAATAATAATAGCATCTAAAATCAAAATCGACATTATTCACCTTCCCAATTTGCCACTTAATTTACTAGTTTATATGCTTAAAAAATTACCTCTCTATCTTTGCTTATTTAGTATTCACTCTTTGCTGTTTGCCCAACAGCGTACGATCGATTTTAGCGCTGCAACCGGAACTTACCCCGGTACATCCGCGACTCAGACAATTGCACAGGATAGCGACAGCTGGGTATTTTCAGTATCAGGAACAAATGCTACAAGTTATAAGGTTGTCTATGACAGCGATTACCTTGAAGTTACGACAAATGGTGCGGCTACTACCGGGGTATCAAGAGTGTCGATAAAAAAGGTTGATAACAAACCCTTTAATTTCAAATCCATTTATGTTTATGTAGTTGGCAGTCGGCAAAAGTTCAAGTTTACGGCTTTTCGTGCAGGTTCTGAGGTAGCTGGACTATCCCAAACATTTGATTTATTAATGGGTACTAATCCAGATGTCACCTTTACTCCTTCCAACTGGAATGATATCGATGAGCTCAGGATTACCAATAATGGCCCGTCTGTTGAAAATGGAACAGGCTACATCAATGATATCGCACTGGATCTGGATAATTTCACCTATGAATTGGCTCCGGCTGTAGTGACTTCTGCGGCTACGCTGGTGAATAGCACATCGGTCACATTTAACGGCTCAATTACCGATGTAGGTTCGGGTACAATTACCGAAAAAGGTTTTGTGTATGCGACCACCACCAGCCCTACTATAAATGATACCAAACGCGCAGTTACAGGAGCGGGTACAGGTAATTTTAGTTACGAAGAAGCTGCGCTATTGCCGTCAACTACCTACTTTTATCGTGCCTATGCTACCGCCGGTGTAAACACTACGTATGGACAACAACAGTCTTTCACAACCCAGCAGCCACTGCCTGTCGTACTGGTAGCCTACTCAGCACGCATCGAGGAAAACTTTGTAAAGCTGGAATGGTCCACCACCACCGAGATAACAAACAATCGTTTTGAAATACTGCGTTCTAAAAATGGCAAGGATTTCGAACTTATCGGAACGGTAGACGGTAATGGGACGAGCTCGGTGAGAAACAAATATATTTTCTATGATAAGTTGCCGTTGAACGGTACTAATTATTACCGCTTGGTACAGTTTGACCACGATGGTACATCAACTAAATTCAGCATCAAACAAGTCAGATTTTTACAATCTGATCAAAATTTTATTTATCCCAACCCAGCCATCAAAGAAGCGACAATAAGCTTCGAGCCAGGAACAAGCCTGATAGAACTTACCGATTTAAACGGAAAAGTTATCCATAAGTTGAATATTCCGCTCATTGCCACTCAGACGGAAATATCACTAAACGAATTGCCATCTGGCACTTATTTTGTGCGTATGAAAATACAAGGTGAACTGATAGTTAAAAAGCTAGTTAAGCTCTAAAACTTATGTCTAGTCCTGAAATTCCGATACAGGATTAATAGAATTAAAATTACAATTCTTAACCGAAATGAGCCCAGGCTTATTTCGGTTTTTTTGCTTTATATAGGGTTAAAGTTTTAAAAAACTTAGATTAAAAGATTGTACGGCAGCGTCCTGAGCATAAACTACCAACAGACAGTCATAGCTATACCAATGTTAGTTAAAAGCATATCAATTTTTTTCTAAAAGGCCAGTTTGGGCTAGTATATTTTTCATTAAGGTGCATTTTGAATACGGCTAAATATTTAAAGACAGTCCTGAGATTTGCAGCTATTACACAGCTTACAAGAAAAAATGCTCTATTGAACCCGTGGTACTTTTCATAAAATTTTTTAATTTAACCAAACGTACTCTGCCATGTTCATAATTTGGTAGGAACTTAGAAAACAATAAGAACAGCGTAAAAAAAATAGGCCTAGGGAAAAAGTGAAATCGCCAATTCAAAAAGTACATTTTAACCCGTAGCTACGAAATATACAGTAATTTGTATTGGTGTACTACTAAATTGTAATTTCAAAGTGGCAAATTGGCAGTTTTAAGAACCAAAAGGGAAGAAAAATCAATGGATGCTAGAGTACGATTATACCACCGAATAATTGGTACTGGGTCCTTGATAAATAATATCTATATTAAGCAAAAAGCCTGATAATCTTGACCAGGCTTCTAAGTCTATCGGTTTTAGCAAACCAATCATTTATTCCGGAATACATCAAGGCAGTGCAAATGCCATCAAATATCCAGCTGGATTTTCTGTAGTCCCTCCAACTGAGAGTGCGACATATTGTTTCCCATTGACTTGGTAGCTGCAAGCGGTAGCATTGGCAAGCGCCGGCAATGTCGTCTGCCAAAGCAGTTTACCAGACGATTTGTCAAAGGCACGTAGTTTTTTGTCATCCGTTCCACTGATGAATACCAAACCGCCTGCTGTTACGATGGGTCCGGCTTTACCTTCCTGACCCGTTTCGGGCGCGCCTTTTGCCTGGCGTACTTTGTCGTTACCCAACGGGATCTGCCACTCATATTCACTCGTGGAAAGGTTCAGCGCGTGCAGTGTTCCCCAAGGCGGGGTGATCGCCGGATTACCGTTTGGATCTTTCCAGGTTTTATAACCCGTTGAATTCAAATATTGGTCGGCATGCGCGTTACGCTCTGTAGTCCCCAGCTGGCTTGACACGCTGGATCTCGCCGGGGATTCGCTGCTTGCGTTCGTTTGATCTCCCTTGATAATGGTAATGATATCGGGGGCATCGTTGGATTTAATATACAGAAAATTCGTAGCAGGATCGAACGCTGCCCCACCCCATTCCCCGCCACCGCGTGTACCGGGCAATTGCAGCGTTCCTTTCAAGTCTGGCGGCGTATAAAGCCCTTCATAGCGCATAGACCTGAATTTAGCAACGAGCGAATCATGATCGGCAGGCGAATAACTGGTCAGGTCTGCCTCGGTGATCCACTGGCGCGCAAAAGGTTTTGGCTTTACCGAAAATGGCTGTGTGGGTGATGCGCTTTCCCCGGGAAGATTGGAAGCAGGCACTTTTCTTTCTTCAATATCATATAACGGTTTTCCAGTTTCCCTGTCAAAGACGAATACAAATCCCTGTTTGGTAATTTGTGCAACCGCATCTATGTTTCGGGGCCGACCGTCGGGTCCGTCACGTTTGATCGTAACAAGGTTTGGCGGCGCGGGAAGATCGTAGTCCCACAGGTCGTGATGCACCGTCTGAAAATGCCAAATGTGTTTTCCACTGGCCGCATCAAGTGCCAGCACACAGTTGCCATACAGGTTTTCCCCTTTCCGGTCGGTTCCATAAAAATCATAGGAAGGCGAACCCAGCGCAAGAAAGACCATCCCTCTTTTCAGGTCCAGGCTCATGCCTGCCCAGTTATTGACACCTCCTACAACTTTATACGCATCTTTCGACCAGGTTTCATAACCGGGTTCACCGGGCATTGGGACGGTATGAAACGTCCAAACAAGCTTTCCTGTCAAACAACTGTATGCCCTGATATAACCGGGTTGTGCGCCATACACATCCGGCACCCGGCAACCCATGATGATCAGATCTTTGTAAATGATCCCCGGGGATGTTGACGAAACGTAGATGTCTTTGTTTTTATCCCTCAGCCCAATCCTCATATCCACTTTTCCTGCTTTGCCAAACGAGTTGACCGGCTCGCCAGTAGCAGCATCCAATGCAAAAAGCTGGTTGTTAGCAGTAAACAGGATTCGCCTATCCGCGCCCTTTTCCCAGTAAGTTAGCCCACGGTTTACTTCACCGCCACTTTCTTTGCCATTGAAAGGATCAAAAGACCACAGCTGGTTTCCAGTTGCAGCATCAACAGCGTAAGCACGCTGACTGGCAGACGTCGCATACATTATACCATCGACGATTATGGGATTACACTGACTAGGCCGGGTCCCTTCCGCATTGTCTTTAATGGCCAATGTCCAGGCCGGTTTTAACTGGTCTACATTTGAAATGTTGATCTGATCCAAAGGTGAGTAGTTGGAGCTGCCCGCATCTGCTTTATACACAGACCAGCTCCTGTCATTCTGCTGCTGTCCAAAGGTGGTTTTTGCTAAAAAAACAGAAGTTACGAGCAGCAGGACCTGAAAAGTCCACCTGCTCGACTTCACTTCATTGATTTGTAATAAATTCATTTTAAAATAGATTGGCAATTTCTGTTTAACCTAAAACATTGCTTTTTAATAACTTATCCAGTGTAATCGGATAGTCACGCACCCTTATCCCAGTCGCATTGTAGACAGCGTTGGCAACCGCAGATGCCACACCACATAAACCCAGCTCTCCAATGCCTTTGGCTTTCATAGGTGACATAGTGGGGTCGATATCTTCCAAAAGGACAACTTCCTGGTACGGTATATCAGCATGGACAGGGACTTCATAGCTTGCCAAATCATGGTTTACAAAGAAGCCTATGTTTTTGTCAACCACCATTTCTTCCATTAGTGCCGCGCCAACGCCCATGGTCATTGCGCCGATCACCTGGCTGCGTGCTGCTTTTGGGTTCAAGATCCTTCCAGCGTGACAAACCGCGAGCATCCGTCTTACGCGGATTTCGAAGGTATATGCATGGACTGCCACTTCAACAAAATGGGCACCAAAGGTGGTCTGGGCGTATTCTTTTGAAAGCTCACCATAAGTCATTTCATCCTGCGCGACCAACTCAGCATCTTTTGCAGCATCGCCCAGTGCAAAACTGCGATCACCCAAACTCACCCTGCCGTCAGTAAACTCGGCCTTTTCCGTTTCCAATCCAAGCTGGTTTGCTACTGCTTCCCTGAGTTTAACGCAGGCTGCATAAACACCCGACGTGGATGAAGCTGCGCCCCACTGACCGCCCGAACCAGAAGATTCCGGAAAGGAGGAATCACCGAGTTTTACCACAACTTTATCCAGCCCGACGCCCATCATCTCGGCAGCTGTCTGCGCAATAATGGTGTAAGTGCCTGTTCCCAGATCCGTCATGTCAGTTTCTACCGTAATGATGCCATTGCTGTTAAGCCGTACACGGGCAGCCGACTTGGTAACGGGCGCTCCACGCACGGCCGAAGCGGCTCCCATTCCAATGAGCCATTGACCCTCTTTTATACTTCCGGGCTTAGCCTTCCTACTGCTCCAGCCAAACTTTTCAGCGCCTGTTTGCAGACACTCGACAAGCTTACGGGTCGAGAATTTTCGCCCTGGTTTTTCAGGATCTTCCTGTGTATCATTCTTGATCCGGAATGCAACCGGGTCCATACTGAGCTTTTCGGCCATTTCGTCCATTGCAATTTCTAAGGCCATCATGCCCGGCGCTTCGCCCGGGGCCCGCATGGCATTCCCTTCTGCCAGGTCCAAAACGGCCAGTTTCAAGCGGGTCAAACGGTTTGCACCCGCATATAAGATCCTGGTTGATGCCGTGGCCGGTTCCGTCCTGCCGCCTTGCAGGTTGCCCGACCAGCTTTCATGACCAATAGCTGTGATTTTGCCATCCGAGTCAGCACCAATCCGGATACGCTGAATGGTTTTGGGACGGTGAATGGTGTTATTGAACATCAATGGCCGTTGCAGGGCGAGCTTCACAGGCCGCCCTGCTGCCCGCGCTGCCAGACTGGCTGCAACCAGATCTGCCAGCACGGTTCCCTTTCCGCCAAAACCACCACCTATATAAGAAGCGATCAGCCGGATATTTTCTTTGGGTATCCCAAGGATAATGGCCAGGTCCCGCACGCCCCAGTTCATCTGCTGGATCGAGCACCAGCAGGTGAGTTTTTCCCCTTCCCATTTGGCAATGGTTGCGTGCGGCTCCATCATCGCATGCGCCTGGTCGGGTGTAGAGTAAGTCTGATCCAATTTGACCTGTGCTGTTTTGAAAGCACCTTCAAAATCGCCGATCATGGTTTGTGCCGGCGGGCCAAACTCAGCCGGCGGCGGGGTTTGGGCAGAATCTTTGAGGGCGTCAAGGTCAAAAGAACCTTTTGAGATTTTGTAATCAATTTTCAGAAGTGAACCTGCATAGCGCGCCTGTTCAAAGGTTTCTGCAACCACAATAGCAACCGCCTGATGGTAATGGTCGATCTGAGGTCCCGCCAAAAAGCGACTGACATAGAATTTTCCCGCCTTCAGCGGCCCGGCGTTGGCAGCGGTAACAATTGCCAGTACGCCAGGTGCTGCCTTCGCTGCCGACTGATCAATCCGTGTGATCGTTCCTTTGGCAATTGCCGAACCTACAATATATCCGTAGGCTGGATTAGTCACTTCCTCGTAATGTTCGTAAGCATATCTTGCCGTGCCCGTTGTTTTCAATGGACCTTCAATACGGTCTGTGGGTTTACCAATGACTTTAAGCTGGTCAATCGGGTTAATGCCCGCAGGTTTTTCAAATTTCATATCAGCTCCTGTTTTCTGTTAAAACCCCTTCAATGGTGCGCTGCACAAGTGGTAGCTTAAATGCATTTTCCTGGGTTGGTCTGGCACCTTCCAATAGCTTGTTCGTAAATTCCTTTGCACCTGACTGGATCAATTTTTCAGCCGAAGCATTACGCCAGGGCGTTGGGGCAACCCCGCCGAGGGCGATCTTTCCACTGCCATCCTTAAAAAGGATCGCACCTACCGAAACAAGTGCAAAGGCATAAGAAGCCCGGTCGCGCACTTTATGGTAGACATGGATTCCCCCTACCGGCGCTGGCAGCAGCACCGAAGTAATCAGCTCATTTATTTCCAAGGTAGTTTCCAAATGCGGGGTCTTACCGGGAAGCCGGTAGAATTCCGAAATTGGGATTTGCCTGGTCTTGCCGTCTGGTTTAACGGTTTCGATCACGGCATCAAGTGCCATCATGGCAACAGCCATATCGCTGGGATGCGTGGCAATGCAGACATCACTGCTTCCAATTACAGCAAGCTGGCAGCTAAAACCGGCAATGGCCGAGCATCCACTGCCAGGCGAACGCTTGTTACAGGGCTGATTGGTATCGTAAAAATATGGGCAGCGCGTACGCTGCAGAAGGTTACCAGATGTGGTTGCTTTATTGCGAAGCTGCCCGGACGCACCAGCAAGCAGCGCCCTGGATAAAATGGCATAATCCGCTCGCACCCGAGCATCAGCAGCCAGGTCCGTATTACGCACCAGCGCCCCGATCCGCAGCCCGCCATCTGACGTCGGTTCTATTTTATCAAGCCCGATCCTGCCGATATCGATCAGGTGGGTCGGCGTCTCAATCTGCAATTTCATCAGGTCAAGCAGGTTGGTACCACCGGCCAGAAATTTAGCGCCTGGTTTGCTTGCAGCAGCAGCAGCCTGGGCTGGTGTTTCAGCACGTTCATATGTGAATGGTTTCATGTTGGTTCAGTTCAGATGTGAAAAGAATTGGCCGGGGAGCCTCTTAGCCCGTTACCCCAGCGACTTCTGCGGCAGCCTGGGCAATGTTGGAATAGGCCCCGCAGCGGCAGATGTTCCCGCTCATCCTTTCACGGAACTCGGCATTGCTGAATACCATCGTGCCTGTCAATTCAGTGCTCACATGGCTGGGTATCCCTGCTTTTATTTCTTCCAGTACGGCCACTGCCGAGCAGATCTGACCAGGCGTACAATATCCGCATTGGTAGCCATCATGCTTGATGAATGCAGACTGCATCGGATGAAGGTTTTCGGGTGTGCCGATCCCTTCGATTGTGATGATGGAATCGTCCTGGTGCTGCAATGCCAGTGACAAACAGGAATTAATGCGCCTTCCGTTTACAAGCACGGTGCACGCCCCGCACTGACCATGGTCACATCCTTTTTTTGTGCCGGTTAAATGCAGGTGTTCACGGAGCACGTCCAGCAGTGTTGTGCGGGTGTCCATTTCAAAATTTACTGGCTTACCGTTGACACGGAAAGACACCCCCGCCGATTCAACCGGCGTAACAATTGGTTCAGTCGGGGCAGCCTCTAATCCGGTTACTTTCGTGATTGCAAGTGCGGTGACTGCTGCTGCGGTGCCGGCCAGCATTTCGCGCCGAGTAATGCCAGCAGATCTATTTTCATTTTCCATATGCTTGTTTTTTTATTTGGCATTCAACAGGAATCTTACGAGCCCGTTTAATAAACAACTCGCCGATCATGCTTTGCCTGCGTCTATGTAGGCTAATAATTCAGCATCTCTTTCTCAGGCTAGAAAACTGCTTACCTTCTTCTAGGAGTGCCCCCGAAAAAAAACCAATGCTCCATTGCTTTCCCGTTAGCATACCTGGTCATCTCTATACCCTCAATGACCATGGATGAATCACTTCCAACATATCTGATCCAATCACTGAAATACTCCCCATCCATTAGCTGCCTTTTTATTTCCATTCTATCTGGCTTGAAACGGGCATGAAACCTGACAATGCCCACCTTTAAACTATCAACACCTATTCTTTCCCCTGCATGGTTCACAAAGTCAGGCGCAATAATACCGTCCAGTGCACTGACGTCCCCTGTCTGGAACGCTTTCAGTAAAGTCTCATTGGCCTTTTTATTTCTTTCTGCTGCCAGACTGCTAAGGCTGACGGTGCTACTTCCTTTATGTTCTGTAACACACGACACAACCGATAAAAACACAAGTAGTGCAGCGGAAATCCACCAAAGTTTGTTCATGCGCAGTATTTTAAGTATTCGGATATCAAATGGTAATTCTGTATATATTCAATCCCGTTATTATTTCCTGAGTTTGCTGAGTATATAGGGCTGACCAGGTGCTAAAACAATAATCCGCTTTGGGTTTACAACCTTATTATAAAGGCTTTTCGGGTCACCGTTGAATGGTGAGAAGTCGGGTGCGTCCACTGAGCCCCAGTGAGAAAGCAGCAGCGGAGTATCCGGATAGGCGTTTGCCAGTTTAATTGCGCCGGCAAGTGTAAAATGCCACTCGCTGTCAGAAAAATCAAACAGGATGGCATCCGGCGCGGGAAGATGCAGGTGCTCATCCAGTAAACGGGAATCACCCGGTGCCCAGATTGTGCCATCAGGCGTCTGGATCATAAAGCCGCACGCATCCTCATTTTTAAAATGGCGCTGGCCTGGCCTTGGGTAGGCATTTTGGTACGCGTGATCGGCCGGGGTAAGCTTCACGCTTATGGTATTTACTTTAAAAACATCCCCGATATCATGCCCAAAAGATGGCCATGACATATTTTTCATCAGCGAATCCACATAGACCGTGGAATGAAAGGCTTTGGTTACTCCCACCAGATCTTTATTGGTCGGGATACTGAAATGATCGTTATCTGCATGGGTTACCAGGACTGCGTCCAAACTTGGTACGTCTTTGGGTTGGATCGGAAAATCAATCAAAATCGGCATATCAAAACCTTGAAGCAGCGGGTCAACCATCAGCGTGGTGCCCCGGCTATTGATCAGAAACCCTGCCATACCCAGCCAGCGGAGTGTCGTGGATTTTGACGCCCCAAATGCTTCTTTACCGAAAGGCTGCGTTTTGGGCGGTTTGGCCTGGTATTTCTTTTCTGTTTTTTTACCCAAACTATCCGTTTTTTGCTGCGCCTGGATGTTGCATGTCAAAAGCGTAAGGATCAATACAAGGGCAAGCTGTTTTGCTTTCATGTTTACTGGTTAAATAGTATAAGGCAAATGTCTGACCATTTGACGGATGCAGGCTTATACATTTTACTGCAATGTTTACCACTTTTACGGATCACCAGCTTGGTATGTGATTGGTATAGAAACCATCACGTACTTTTGAAACAGCAAAACAAAGAAGCAATGAGCGAAATCTTCAAACTGGAAAGCGTTTCCCAGTTCAATACCCAGAGAGGCCAGCGGACCCTTCACCCACTCGTAAGCGTACTGGACCAATCCAAATCCAGCCCGATTAAAGGCGCTCGTTTCATCTCGGAGCTTTACATTATCTTTCTAAAAGAGGTGAAATGCCAGGAGCTCAAATACGGCCGCAGCCATTACGATTATCAGGATGGGACACTGCTGTTTATAGCACCAGGGCAGGTATTCGGATTTGATGACGATGAAAAAATGTTTCAGCCAACCGGATGGGTTTTGCTGTTTCATCCCGACCTGATCCGCGGCACTTCTCTTGGCCGCTCGATTAAAGACTACGGTTTTTTCTCCTATGATGTCAATGAAGCCCTCCACCTTTCAGAGCTTGAACGGACAGTTGTTTTAGAGTGCTTTTCCAAGATCCGGTATGAATTGGAGCATGCCATTGATAAGCACAGCAAAACACTGGTCGTTAGCAACATTGAGCTTTTTTTAAATTATTGTGTCCGGTTTTACGACCGCCAGTTTATTACACGCGACAACATCCACAAAGATATCCTGACCCGGTTTGAAAGCGCGATGGATGATTTTTTCAATTCGGATGCCCCGCAAATTGTAGGGTTGCCATCTGTGCGATTTTTTGCGGAAAAATTCAGCTTGTCGGCCAACTATTTTGGCGACCTGGTCAAAAAAGAAACCAGCAAGTCCGCCCACGAACATATTCGGGAAAAGCTTATCAACATCGCAAAAGAGCGCGTCCTTAGCAGCAGTAAAACCATTAGTGAGATTGCCTACGAAATCGGCTTCAAATATCCTTCCCATTTCACCCGGCTCTTCAAAGCGCAGGTAGGAAAATCACCAGTGGATTTTAGGCTATCCGATAATTAATCATAAACCAGGGCCGCTATGAAATACATCTTATTGATATGCATGATTCTTGCACTCACCTTATCACCGGTACTGGCACAAACCACGGCATCACCACAAAATAAAAAAACGATGGAAAACAGCAGGACAGAAAGGGCAGCCAAAAAATATAAAGAACTTTTCGCGCAGGATATCACTTCCAGCAAAACAGATCCGGAGCTATTAACCATACTTCAAGGTGTCATTTTCGGTGAAGTATTTTACATTGGCAATCTGGATGACAAAACCCGGGAACTAATTACGATTACCGCCCTTGCGACCAATCAAACTTTGCCCCAGCTTACCCCGCACACCCAAGCAGCACTCAACGTCGGGGTGACGCCCATTGAAATCCGCGAGGTAATTTATCAATGTGCACCCTTCATTGGTTTTCCAAAGGTCCTCAATGCGATGGAAGTTATAAATAAGGTTTTTGAACAAAGGGGCATCAAAGTTCCTTTGGAAACCCAGGGCACAATCACGGAAGCAGACCGGCTGGAAAAGGGTTTGGAAAAACAGGCACCGCTGTATGGTGACGGCATGAAAAGCAGCATGCAGGATTTGCCCGGCGATCTGGGAAATGCCATTCCAACACTTTTGACTGAGTCGTGCTTCGGGGATTTTTATACCAGGAAAGGGCTTGACATCAAAACCAGGGAACTGATGATATTCTGCGCCCTGGCCACATTAGGCGGTACTGAAAAGCAGATGTCCTCCCATGTATCGGGCAACATGAAAGTGGGAAATGACAAAGAGACCCTTATCTCTGCCATGGTGCAGCTCTATCCGTATGTAGGCTTTCCACGTGCTGCCAATGCCATATATACCATAAAGGAAGTAAAAGCAGAGTAAAGGTAAGTTTTGAAAAAAACAAACATGACATTAGGCATTCGCAGATATAATCATGTAACCATCCGCCAAAACATATTAGAAAAGTCATTCGTCCCAGACTAGTGAAGTCCGATACCCTTTTATTTATTCCACTAATCCTCAAACACAGATCAAGTTCTTATTCTGTGTTTTGTCGTTTAATTTAAATTTGGTTATCTGAACAATTTCACAAAACTCTTACTTTTTGCAACGAAGGTTACAGCATTTTTCATAGCTGTCCGCATTGATGCGACGGTTTGTACGTGTATCTAAGTCAGCCGGAAGTACAGTTTAACGTATTAGATTCAAAGTAAATCAAACTTTAAAAGGCATTCATCAACTCCAAGCCTGCATTTGTGATTACTGTCTTATTTACATTTTAAGGACCGGTTTATACGCCTGCTATGAAACATAGATAAAATCTTTATATATACTTAAATTATAGCAAAGGAATGATTTCTTAGAATATCTATCGCAAGAATGGAAGCATAATGGTCTTATAATAAAAACTAATTTTCAGAAGCCAAGTTTAAGATTCAAAGTATACCCTCTGCGAACCGGATAATTACCTACATCAACCCCAAAAACCGCATCACTAAAACCTCCCACAGCCGGATCCAGACCACTATATTTTGTCAGGGTAAAAAGGTTTGTTGCAGAAACTGAAACCCGCAGCATTTTTAAATTCATTTTCTTTGTAAGCTTTTCATTAAAAGTGTAGCCGAGATTCAAATATTGCATTCTCAGATAATTTCCGTTTTCTACATAATAAGAATTGCTTTGGGTATTGGTACTAAAATTTGCAGCACTTTCAAAAATTGGGACACGGGTATTGGTATGTGTTGGCAGCCAGGAATCCAAAACGCGGGTACTAACGGCTGCACCGGTGAAGGATGGATAAAAATCTGAAAACCACCGCTGATTGTTAAATATCTGATTTCCCAGCGAGGTATATAAACTGGTATTCAGATCAATCCCTTTGTATTTGATCGTAAATGTTAAACTTCCGGTAAATGCCGGGATCGGACTACCCAAAAAAGTTCTGTCGCTGTCATCAATTTTACCATCATTATTCAAATCTTTAAACCGGAATCGACCGGGAGCGGCACCGGTTTGCAGGGGAGCAGCGGCTACTTCTTCTCTGCTGCTAAACAATCCCTGAACCTGATATCCATAAAATGAAGACAGCGCGTAACCCGGCTGATTGCGGACTACGGGAGTACCTAAACGCGTACCACCTCCTGCAAAATAAGGAACCAAAGGCGCGATTGAAATAATTTTATTATTTAGAAAACTTCCCAGCCCTGTAACCTCATAGCTGATATTACCAGCCAGATTTCCTCTGTTTGTAATCAGTACATCAATGCCCTGATTACGCATACTGGCAATATTCACAAAAGGCGCACTGGCGCGGGTACCCACAACACCGGGAATGGGTAATTGATACAGAAGATCACGTGTATTTTTCCGCCAGAAATCCAGTACAATTTCCAGTTTATTTTTAAAAGCAGAAAAATCGACACCCAGATTTATTGTTTCACTGGTTTCCCATTTTGCTTTGGGATTCCCGATCTGACTATTATAATAACCCGGAACAATCCCGGTATTGGTTGCACCCAGATCATAACCATTGGCAGCATTGGGAGAAAACAGGCTGTACTGATTCGTCGAACTTAAAAAGGTAGAATTTCCCATCAGGCCATAACCTGCACGTAATTTCAAATCAGAAATCCAGGCTGCTCTTTGTAAAAATTCCTCTGATGACAGACGCCAGCCTACCGAAAATGCAGGAAAAATACCAAACCGGTAATCCTTACCAAATTGAGAAGATCCATCTCTACGCACAACCGCCGTCAGAATATATTTATCCTTATACATGTAACGCGTCTGACCAAAAACCGAATAGAAATTATTGCCAGGGATATTACTGCTGCTCACCTGACGGGTCGAGCCTGATGTCGTCGAGCCAAGTGTTAGATAATCAGGATCCGTTGAAAAAGGATTGATGCCGGAACCGTTGATATTTCGTCCTGCACCTGTATTTAACGCTTCCATGCCAACCAGTACTGTCAGCTGATGCAAGCCAAAATTTTTCTTAAACTCAGCAGTGTTGGTAAAAGTCCAGGCAAGCCCGTAACCAGATCCTTCTGCATAGCTAAAATTGGCCAGGTTTTCAGAGTTTTCATACGTTGTCCGCGACTGCATCTGGTTGTAGTTGTTAAAATAAATTCCGCCGATACTGCTGCGGAAAACGGTGGTTGGCAGCAAGTCAATTTCAGCATAGGCATTACCAAATCCGTAAACTGTATTACTGCGATTATGCCACGCTGAAATCCGGCTTGCCACCGGATTTCGGGGATTACTGAAACCGGGTGCCACCGTACCCGCATAACCGCCGAAGGAATTATAAACAGGAATAATCGGCGCCATCCGGTAGGCTGCCAGAATATCATTTTCATCGGAAGAAACACTTGGATTATTGTTCAGACTATTGCCTAAAAAACTACCTGAGCTGCCTTGCTGGCCAGCCGTTGCTAAATAAGCAAGCTGTATATTTTCTCCAAACCTGATTTTTTTGGTAAGATTAAATTCTGTATTAATCCTGAACGTATAACGCTCCTGGTTACTGCTGAGAATAATTCCTTCCTGCTTTTGATAACCCAGACCAATATAGAAACGACTCGTATTACTTCCACCGGAAAAGCCAAAAGCGTGACGTGTAAGCACAGCCGTTCTGGTGATCGCCTTATACCAATCCGTCCCCTTAAGATTAGCAGGGATGACAAGATACAAGGGCGAAGTTGCCGGATCTGTATTGTATTTTAATTTCTCCTGATCCAGGTTCACTTCTGAAGCAGAAAGACCTGTTTTATTTCCAACAAGAAGATAATCAGGAAGAACAGGGTTTTGCGCTGACCCATATTGTCCATTGGCTATACCGTTAAAACTCCCCGCACCAATCGTGCCGCCGGTTTGAAAAATATCATTTTTCCTCGCCTGCCATGACCAATTCGCCTGCTGCTGCGGACTAAGTACCGATTGTCCTTTTCCGGGATAGGTTAATCCATAAACGCCATCGTAAGTAACCGCGAGTTTATTTTGATTCCTGCTCCCTTTTTTAGTTGTCAGCACAATGACACCGGCCGCTGCTCTTGCCCCGTACACTGATGCCGAAGCAGCATCCTTCAAAACGGTTACGGATTCAATATCACCGGGATTAATGAATTGAATATTCTGAGTCGGGACGCCATCCACAACATAAAGCGGCTGATTTCCACCAAAAGAGCCGAATCCTCTGATCCTGACCTGACTGGAAGTACCCGGTTGCCCGTTGGTTATCAGCGTTAATCCCGGCACCTTGCCTTGAAGCTGCTGCTCAACATTGGTAGAAACAACAATATTTAACTGATCCACATCTGCAGCAAAAACGGCTCCGGTTACTTCCCGTCTGTTTTCCTTCGCATATCCTGTAACAATAATTTCATTTAACAATCGGGTATCTTCCGCGAGTGTAACAACAAGTTTGGACTCGTTAAAAAAAGCAATTTCTTTACTTTCAAAGCCTACTGATGAAAATTGTAAAATGCCAGACTTCGCTGGTACGTCAATCGAAAAATCTCCTGTACTTTGTGAAACAGAACCTTTCTGGCTGTTTTTTAAAATCACAGTAATTCCAGCAAGCTGCTCTCCTGATTCCGAGAATATATTGCCCTTCAACTTCCATAAGTAGTTCTGAGACAGATCGGTCATTTTCTCAGGTTTAGCAGAATCCTGCCCTGATTTTTTATCAGCAGCAGGTTGCTCCTGAAAAAGAATATAGATATTGCTCCTTTTTGCAAACTTAATCCGGTAGGGATCTAAAATCTTTTTCAAATGACGATCCGGGTTTTTAGCATAGAATTCTTTCAGGTCTGCGGTAAGGGATTTACCTGTCAGAAGATCTGTATCGTAGTTGAAGACAATATGATAATGCGTGGCAATCTGGTCTAATACCTTTACCAGCGGCACATTTTTTTGGAAATTAATTCTTTCGTCCCTATCCAGTTTTTGAGCCGATACCGGTATTGGAAATGCAGCTGACAAAATCCAGAAAATGAACAAAACCAAAAATTTCACCTGACGCATAGTTAGTTCTATATCCTATGATCATTCAATCGAATAGCCACCATTAACAGGTTTAACCCGGACTTTGTAGATCGTCTGAAGCTGCGTGTAAAAGTTGCTTAAAGAATCCGTATCAATGGTTCCTGTAAACCTCTTTTTGAGAAATTCCGGATTTTCCACCTGGGTTTTTATACCATTCCCATCCTGTATCTGCTCAAATACAACGGCCAGATTTTCACCAATGTAGCTACGCTTTTTAGCTAGCCAGGCCATATACTTTTCCGGGTCTGCTTCCTGCTTAACCAGTGTAGAAGCATTTCTAGACAATGTCGCTTTTTGGCCTGGAGCCAGCATCATTTTTTGTCCTTTCCCGGCAGGTATATCAAGTTGTACTTTCCCTTCTTTCAGCATGACTTCAACGTCATTTCTTCGGCTGCTTACGTTAAATGATGTTCCTAAAACCTGAACATCAAGCCGGCTGGTATGCACGACAAATTTTACCTGCTGATTTGCCACATGCTGCTTTTTTACCTGAAAATAAGCCTCTCCTGAAAGCGCGACTTCTCTTTTCATCAGTCCCTTTGTATAAGACAACTGTGAATTACCGTTCATGGTCACCACAGAACTATCCGGAAGTACGATCGTTTTGATTTGTCCGTAAGCGGTAGTGTAGGAAACCGGCTTTTTATATTGCCAGAGTCCGGCAGCAAAAAGTATAAATATCGAAATACATGCTGCAACCCAGTACCATCTACGCCATACCGGATTAATGATTTTGGCAGAAGCAGACGGAGAAATACGTTGTTGTATTTTATTCCAGCTTTCAAGGATTTCACTATCATCAAAGGCATCCGAAGAAGCTGATAATTCCTTCACAATTCTGATCGCGTCCTGAACGTCCTTCTGTTTTTCAGGATGAAGAAGCAGCCAGTCAGACCAGAACAATTCCGATTTTTTGTCAGGATTTATTACCCAATTTGTAAAAGCATCGTCTGCCACAAAATCCTGGGTGGAAAAAAAATCATACGATTGCATAGCTTATTTGGTATCTGTTCTCTGCTAGAGTGTATTTTCCCTGTGAAATCATCCCTCCCGGTTTGTATTTTTATTATTTATATCCCCATTTAAGTGCTCGATTCCTGACTAAGGTACCGTCACGAATGGGTTTCGAAACAAGGTCAACATGACCCAAAGCTTAAAGCTAAGTATTATTAGCAAAACTTTCTCACACGGGTTTGACTTTACAATCAATATAAATATAAAAAGATATTTCTTTTTGATTTCTTTAGAATTATATTTGAATCAGCTTATTAATATAAATAATAGGACTTAAACGAGTTAGCCTACGCATGGAATCTTATCTTAATGACCCAAATATCTTGGAAGATAACCATGTTGAGGATGAGGCTATCGATACTACTGAGCTAAGTGACATTCCTACTTCGCCTGAAAATACGGAACAAAAACAATGGCTTCTGCTTAAAGAAAAAGATGAACATGCGCTTGCCTGGCTCTATGAAACATATGGTAAATTTCTGCATCATTATGGTTACCGCTTAGTTGCTGATAAAGAGCTGGTCAAGGATACCGTTCAGGATCTTTTTGTTCAGCTTTGGAACACTGCCGAAAAATTACCGGCAGTAAACTCTCCAAAAGCGTACTTGATAGTTGCAGTACGCAGAGAACTGCTAAAGAGAATTACGCGGCAGCGTCAGTTCTCCGATCAGGTCATTGAGCATCCTGAATCCTCTGTGGAAGAGCAATTTATTGAAGTTCAAACCCATGAGATGATTTCCAAGGGTCTGGCAGACTTTGTAGAAAAACTGCCAAGCCGTCAAAGAGAAATTATTTTCCTTAAATATTACATCGCATTATCAACGGAACAAATTGCCACCATTATGGAGTTAACTCCGGCGTCAGTTTACAAACTTGCCTACAAAGCGATTGATAATCTGAAACAGCTTTGCGCAGGCTGGAAATCCGTATGGATCATCTTTCTGGTAACCATCTCAGGACTTTTAAAATAGATTTTGACAAAAAAGCTTAGTACGGGAAAAACGTATCATTTCATTTCCGGTACTAAACTTTTTTAGTTGTTGCTGTTTATCTACTTTTCAAAACGGATATTATTAAGCTTCAAAATCTCATTATTGGGCTTCTGAGGTTTCAGCGCAATAAAATAAACATCATGTCTGCCGTTTACCGGTTTTTCTATTTTACCACTTATTTTTTTGAAAGTATCCCATGAACTGGTTGGTGTAAAATCTGCTGTACTGATTACGGGACCAGCCTGAGAATCAATTCTTACCTGAATCTGGCCATTCTGATCATTAGAAGCATATTCAAAGACAAATTGACTGATGCCATTTAAATCAATATTTCTCAGCAGGATATAGGATTTATGTGATCCCTGGGAAAGGTTGTCGCGGAACCTTGCGAAACCAACATGTGCATCGGCAAAAGCAGGTTTTACGTTGGCACTTCTTAATTTAACCACGTCTGCACCCGTTATCGGTCCGACTTTATTTCCGCCTTTGTCCTGATAAAAGGCTATGAAAGTATATTGTCCTTTCTGATCATTTGCCGGATGGTCTTTCAGCATTTTTGTTCCTTGGACAGGTAATGTTACAAGGCTTTTTTGCACATCGGTCAACGAAAAAATATATCGGACCATTTCCTGTGCATCCTGAGAGGATAGCTGTGGATGTGCGCTCATAATGTGCTCGGTTCCCCAGGTTCCTCCTCCCCCATTGATGATTTTGGCAGCGAGTTCTTCTACTGCCTTTTCCTTGGTTTTGTAGCGTTTTGCAACCGCCAAAAACGTGGGGCCAACCGAAGGTTTGTCAATCGTATGGCAGGCACGGCAGTCGCTGTTTGCCATCAGTAACTTTCCCAGCGGCTCAGGACGCACCAAAAGACTGGCAGCAGACTGTGGAACAAGGTTTTGCTGAGTGGCAGGTTGCGGATCATAGGATAATTGTACATGAATATTTTTAGGATCAATATTTACATCTTCCCGATCTTTCACTTTAACTGAATAAGTAAATGGCTTATCGTCCCAGAAAAAGGATTTATTATCTGTACTGGTAATTTTAACATCCGGTTTTGTATTACCAACCCGCACGACAACAGTATCCGTACTAACCTGTCCGGCAAGATCTGTCACTTTTAACAGTGCCTGATAAACGCCCGGTTTTTTGTAAATATAATAAGGATTTGGTTTTGTACTGCCCACTGTTTTACCATCAAAAAGCCATTGATAAGTAACCTGATCATCATCGTCCAGATCCAGGCTTCCTCTACTGCTGAAAGAAACGCGTAGCGGCGGCTGACCGTTTGCTTCCTTTAAAATAGGAAAGTTTCTGCGTTCGGAAGTCAGAAATACGGTTTTATCAATATAAGCTTCTTTAACTGAATCAGTAATACTTGCCTTCGCTACCGGCGGGCGATTTCCAGTATTGTACTCGATCTTAACAAGTCGTGCATCCTCGTTATCAGCGCCATAAACCGAGCCATATTCGAGCATATACATGATTCCGTCCGGCCCGAAGGTCAGATCAATCGGTCTTCTAAAATCACCGTTTGCTTCCATGAAAGGTTCACTTCGAACGTACTTTTCATTTTCATCAAAACGTAAGGCGATTACCCAGTTGCGCATCCAATCAAAGACAAAAAGAGCTCCGTCGTAATGGTCTGGAAATTTCCCTGGCGTGTTATTTGAAGCCTTAAAACTATAAAAATCACCTGCCATTGCACTTCTGCCTCCTACGCCCAGTTCAGGAAATTCCTTAGATGCCGCATACGGATACCAGATCATGGCAGGTACCGCTGGCGGCAGTTTGTTTAGTCCGGTGTTATTGGGTGAGTTGTTGATTGGCGCAGCCGGATCAAACTTTGAGCCAGCTGTCTTCGTTGCAAAATCCCATTTATTATAAGCCGCATTGTTTCCCATAAAATAAGGCCATCCGTAATTTCCTGCCTTTTTTGCCTGGTTAAATTCGTCATAACCACGAGGACCCTGAATGCCGTCTTTGCCCGCATCGGGCCCGATTTCTCCCCAGTATAAAACGGACGTTTTGGGATTCAGTGCTATACGGTATGGATTTCGGCAACCCATTACATAAATTTCTGGCAGCGTTCTACCATTATTCTCTTCATTTTTTGAAAATAAATTGCCCTCAGGAATTTTGTAAGTTCCATCCGCTTCGGGGTGAATGCGCAGAATTTTACCTTTAAAATCATTGGTATTACCAGCTGAACGCTGCGAATCCTGACTATAAAATTCCTTTCCTGGCCGCTCATCCATAGGAGAATAACCACCCGACGGAAAAGGCGTTGAACTATCGCCGGTTGAAAGATAAAGGTTTCCTTCCTTATCAAATGCAAGAGATCCGCCATGATGTGAGCCGCTGTTTTTTTGCACCGGGACTTTCAGCAGTATTTTTTCCGAAGACAAATCAAGCATATTGTTTTCTGTCAGGGTAAACCGTGAAAGCTGAAATGCCAGATTCTCTTCGGTAAGTCCTTTCGGAGCATAATACAAATAAAGCTGGCGATTTTTTGCAAAGTCCGGATCCAGTGTTATACCGATCAAACCCGTGCCACCCATATTGGTAATGTCGAACTTATGGATCAGTGCTGATTTTCCTGTGGCTGGATTGAAACATGAAAAATTGCCAAATAACTCGGTAAAATAAACAATGCCATTTGGAGCCACAGCAAGTTCCATAGGCGAATTCAGATCGTTGACCAGAACGGTTTTAACAAACCGGTTTTGCTCCGGAGTCACTTTCGCATACGCTTTTTTATAATCCAATCCCGGATTGGTCCCGATGGCATATTTTATACCACCCAGCAAATGCGCTAAAAATAAAGGCTCGCTAAAACTTTCATCGGTATGGCCAAGACCTGTGTAAAAAGCGCGGCCACCGTCAAAATCATGATACCAGCTGATGGGATGATTAGCGCCATTGGTTCCACCTTCGTAGGAATTTTCATCCAGATTTGCCAGTACCTTTATTCCCGAATAGTAAGCGCGGTAATTATACCATTCATCGGTTCTTTCCCATCGGCCGGGCAGCATTGAAGTAGCAGGATGCGTTTTATCGCTCACTTCAACCACTGCTTTTCTTACATTAGGATTATGAGGATGACTTAAAAAATAAGCACCCACCAGCTTACCATACCACGGCCAGTCGTACTCGGTATCAGCAGCGGCATGAACACCAACAAATCCGCCGCCTGCCTGAATATAACGTTCAAAAGCGGCTTGCTGATCTCCGTTCAAGACGTTTCCGGTTGTACTCAACCACATAACGGCTACGTAATTTTTCAAATTTTCATCCGTAAACAGCATTGAATTTGAAGTGGTATCTACACTAAAACCATTTTCCTTACCCAGCTTTTGGAGCGCTTTAATACCAAAGGGAATCGAGCCGTGCTTCCATCCTTTGGTCTTTGAGAAAACCAGTATTCCTGGCTCCTTAGCATGATCCCGAAAGGTCATCGAGCAGTAGATTAAAAAAACTACACCGCAAAAAGCCAGGTATATAAACTTAGATTTAAATGACATAATAAGGGTATTAAGGTGCCGGGGTTTTTGCTTTACTGTAATCAAGCTTTGGGTTTTTCCCAATCGCATATTTGATTCCTTCCAGGATATGTTTTTGAAATAACGGATCATTATACCCTTCCGTAAGATGCCCCAAAGCTGTGTAAAAAGACCGCCCTCCGTCAAATTCGTGTTTCCAGGCTAAGGGATGATAGGCACCTTCTGTACCTCCTTTGTAAGTCGTTTCGTCCGCAGTAAAAAGAACATGCACATCACTGCTTCTTTTATTGAAATTATACCACTCATCTTTCCACTGCCATTTCTGTGGCAGGTGCTTGGTTGAAGGATCTTTGCGGTCGGTTACGTTGATTGTCCCAGGAACCGGATCTGGGGGGTGGTTAACAAAAACGGCACCGGTTAACTTTCCAAACCAATCCCACTCCTTCTCAGATGCTGATGCAGAATGTATACCGACATAACCCCCACCCGACTGAATATACCGTTCAAAATGAGCCTGTTCAGCCGGATTCAAAACATCACCAGTTGTAGATAACCAGATAATGGCAGCATATTTTTTAAGTGTAATTTCGGCAAAAAAAGCAGAATTTTTTGTGGTGTCCACATCAAAACCATTTTGCTGACCAAGTTTGATAATTGCTGCAATACCCGAAGGAATCGATTCGTGATAGTACCGTACTGTTTTACTGAATATTAATACCCTGGGTTTTTGCTTTTGGGCTAAGCATAAAAAAGAAAAACCAACTGATACAAGCAGGGTAAGGATTACTATTTTTTTCATATAAAAATCTGATTAGGAAGATAAAGAGATAGGCATTATAAATCTCTTTGATAAAAAAGGCGTTCTAAAAGCTGACGGGCTTCACCATCAGGATCCTTGCGAACTTCACTGGTGTTATTGAAAACCATCGTTGCTCCGTTATCCTTTGTAAACGGTTTCCACTGCGGCAGGCCGCTATGATCCGGATTTCCGGTCTTTGCAAAATTCAGCCACGCTTTACTCATTTTTGTTGCCAGTTCTCTTGCCTGCTGTCCTCCGCCCGTCATGGTTTCACAGCGGTCGGTATTAGCAAAAACAAAAGGAATTTCGCTGCAATGAAAAGATCTCGGACGGCCGTCCAGAACGGGAGTCTGCCAGGCGAAAAGATATAAGTAGACCGGCGCTCCGTTTTGCTCAGCTTTACGTTCTGCTTGCAAATAAGCCATTGGATTGTAGGGAGAAACGTAGGAAATAATTTCGACTGGCTTGGCATTAGGATGGACTTTTCTTAACACCTCATGGATTTTCTCTGCTTTGGATCCGAACTTTTCGGACAGCTTTTTTTTTAGTCCTTCTTCATCCAGCGATTCCATAGCAGCGTTTCCGATACTTGCCGAAGCTTCGTTGCGGTTGGTGCCAATGATCATCGGAATATTTGCAGAATAAGCAGGTACGGTTGGATCAAAAGGATGCGCCGGAATCACTTTTCCGTCGACAACCGGCTGCCATCCACCCCGTCCAACATCCTTTGGAAAAACATTTCCCATTTTCCTTTCAGCTGCAACACTTGCCAGAATTAACTGAGAAAAGGGCAGTTTTGAAATCGTGGAAATGTTGGCTTTATCAATTTTTAATTCTGTCAAAAAATGCCCGGCAAGTTCTGCTGCATAACTATGCGTAGCTACCTGAACCGTTGAGCTGCTTTGTGAAACCGCTTTGTGAAAAAGACCTTTTGCAGTAGGCATAGCCATAAGCGTTGTAACTTTTGCCCCGCCTCCGGATTGTCCGAAAATAGTCACATTACCAGCGTCACCTCCGAAATCAGCAATATTATCCCGCACCCATTCCAGCGCTGCCACAAGATCCAGCATACCTGCATTTCCGGATTTTTCATACTGACTTCCATAATCTGACAGATCCAGAAAACCAAAAGCATTTAGCCTGTGATTAACTGAAACAACGACCACATCTCCCTCTCTGCTAAGATTCTCTCCATCGTAAGAAGGATGCTCCTGGCTGGATCCTGAAAAGAATGCTCCTCCATGAATCCAGAAAAGCACAGGTCTTTTTCTATTATCCTTTAAAGCTGGCGTCCACACATTTAACCTGAGACAATCCTCACTTTGAAAACCATCAACCCATTGATAAAGAAAAGCATACTCCTGCATTCCCCATCCGCTGTTTGATTTTTGAGGACAAATCGGGCCGTAGGTAAGTGTATCGCGCACGCCCGTCCAACTGGCAGGTTTTAACGGCGGCATAAACCGTGATTCGCCGGCAGTGCTCGCTCCATAAGGAATCCCTTTAAAATTAAAAATCCCCTGATGAGTATACCCGCGTACTTTTCCCTGCGTAGTTTCAGCGACCGCATTGGTAACGGAAGCTGTCACACGATCTTTTTTTTCTTTTATCGAATGCTCAGCACTAGCCGGCGCACTACCAAGACTGAGCGCTGTTGCGCTCAGTCCGATGGTCTGAAGAAAATTCCTTCGGTTGTTTTTCATGTTATTTTCAAAAATGAAGCTTTTGCCCTGACTCAATAATTAGGATTCTGGGTCAGGATATCTTTGCCCTGATAATCAATCTGCGTTTGTGGAATCGGCACATATTCATCTTTTCCGGCAGTAAAACGGCCTCCGCTGTAAGCGACAGGAAGTTTGTTTTTTTCGTAATCCAAGAATTGATTCAATACAGCTTGTGCAGTTCCCCAGCGTACCAGATCAAAAAACCGGTGGCCTTCACCAGACAATTCGAGTTTGCGCTCAAACTGAACATATTGACGGGCCGTAACCTTATCATTCCAGGATTCAGAATAAGTACTGATCACAAAATTTGCGGCATTACTTCCGTTTGCTGTTTTCACCCAGGCGTCCTTATTAGCCGCACGCGTTCTGATCATGTTCACATAGGTTCTGGCCGTTTCAAGACTACCCACTTCAATTTCCACTTCCGCGGCCATCAAAAGAATATCGGCAAAACGAAGAATATTGTAATTAATCGCAGAATAGGTATCTGTGCTGGCTGTGGCGTCTGAAAGGTTTTTAACCTGTGATTTGTAATGAATAAATTTTTTTGGAGAATACGGTCCGCCAAAACTCTGGTCGCGGATCCAGGAATAACCCGGATGCACACCCCAGTCTAAAAATGGTATCCCGCGGCGTCCAACCGACCAGTCGAGACGCGGATCAACAGGGCCGGCATCAGGCGTAAAAGCCTGATCAGAAACGATACCCTGATCCGTTTTCAGCTGGTTGGTAGCAGAATTGTAAGACCCGTCCACCAACGGCAAACCTTTTTCATTGACTCTGAATGAATTAGCAAGCTCAAAACTGGGCTGAAAGTAACCACAGCAACCGCCCGGAGCACTTGATCCGTAAGGGTAATTTAACCCTAAATCTGTATTGGCATTATCCGTACTTCCTGTATTAGCGGCGGCCTGAACAGCAAAAACAGATTCAGAATTAGTTTCTTTGGCTGCATTAAACACATCGGTGTAATTTGCTACCAAAGCATATTTTAAACCTCCGCTGGTAACACCGCTAGCCATGATCAGATCGAAAAGTACCTTTGCTTCTGTGTACTTTTTCTGGTACAAATAAACTTTGGCAAGATATGAAGCCGCAGCCCATTTGTTTGCTCTTCCAACAAGGGTTTGTGTAGCCGGCAGATTCTCGTATGCAAATTTAAAATCAGCCTCAATTTTCGGCCAGATATCTATGTTATTGGGGACTTTCTCGATGCCCGTTCCGTATGTCAGCGTTTCGTCTACAAAAGGAACCATGTTAAAGATTCTTTTCAGATCAAAATAATAATGACCGCGAAGAAACCTGGCTTCTGCTGCAATACGCTGTTTGTCAGCATTGGTGACATCAGTGCCAGCCGATGGCAGAATACGCAATACCGCATTGGTCCGGCTTACTCCTTCGTACATCGCACTCCATTTTTGACCTATATCAAACAGACTCGGATAAAGCTGGTACGTCATCCAGGGAATAAGATCACCATAATCTCCTGAGTTCGAACCCTTATTGGCATCTCCTCCGGAAATACTTCCGCGAAGCCAGTTGGATGAACCCGTCACGCGGCGGAATCCACGACCGTTAAGTTCAGCATAACCAGCGACCAGAAGTCCTTCAATACCAGCTTTGGAATTCAGTTCACTCACAGAAAGCTGACCAGTAGCAGGCAGTTCCAAAAAAGACTCTTTACAGGCACTTGCTGAAAAGATTAGCAGCAAAAAAAGTATCCAGGTTTTATTTTTATTATTTTTCATTTCTTAATTTATTTTATAAATATCCATGAGATTTATCCGATCTTCAACCGATCATTTTGAAATTTAAAATCCGAAACTAAGTCCGAGATTATAGCCTCTTGTAACCGGATAATTACCTACATCAATCCCAAAAGCAGAATCCGAAGAGCCACCCACCGCCGGATCAAGTCCTGAATATTTCGTAATTGTAAAAAGGTTGGTAGTAGACAATGATACTCTCAAACGGCTGATGTTGACCCGTTTTAAAATGCTACCCGGAATCGTATAACCAAGACTCAGATACTGCATTCTGCCGTAAGATCCGTTCTCAACATAGTAAGAATTGGCCTGTGTATTGGTACTGAAATTACCTGCGCTTTCAAAAATCGGGATGGTTGTATTGGTATGCGTCGGCAGCCAGGAATCTTTCACCCGCGTGCTGACTGCACCACCGGTGAACGAAGGATAAAAATCAGTGAACCAACGCTGATTGTTAAATATCTTGTTTCCCAAAGAAGCGTAAAAATTAGTATTGACATCAAATCCTTTGTAGGTCAGCGTTACCGAAATGCTGCCGGTAAACTTAGGAACCGGACTTCCAAGATAGGTACGGTCACTGTCGTCAATCTTGCCATCACCATTCATATCTGTAAAACGGAAACGTCCGGGTGCTGCCCCTGTTTGAACCGCCGCCTGAGCTACTTCTTCCTTGCTGTTAAACAATCCGGCAACCTTATAGCCAAAGAAAGTAGATAAATCGTGTCCGACTTCGTTGCGGACAACCGGCGTACCCAGTCGCGTTCCTCCGCCTGTAAAGTAAGGAACCAAAGGCGCAATAGCTGTGATTTTGTTATCAAGAAAACTGCCGATCACTGAAACTTCGTATCCTAAATCGCCGGTTGTTTTACCACGATTGCTTAGCTGAAGATCAATACCCTGATTACGCATACTGGCCACATTGACAAAGGGAGCACTTGCCCGAACGCCCACCACGCCAGGCAGAGCAAGCTGATAAAGCAGATCCTTGGTATCCTTGCGCCAGAAATCGACAACGAATTCCAGTTTGTTATTAAAAAGAGCTCCGTCAATACCAATGTTTGAAGTAATACTGGTTTCCCATTTGGCAGAAGAATTTCCGATCTGACTTGGATAATAACCTGAGGCGATCGTGTTATTAGTCGCACCCAGATCATACCCGTTAGCTGCATTGGAAGCAAAAAGGTTGTATTGGTTGGTTGCACTTAAATAATTGGAATTACCCATTAACCCGTAACCTCCCCTTACTTTCAAATCTGAAATCCAGCGAATATCTTTCATGAAAGTTTCTGATGAAAGTTTCCATGCCGCTGACACTGCCGGGAAAACACCATAACGATTGCTCGGAGCAAACTGCGAAGAACCATCTCTTCTTACCACAGCGGTCAGAATATACTTATCGTTATAGATGTATTTGGCCTGGCCGAAAAGGGAATAAAAATTATTTCCTTTGCTTAAACTGCTATTGACCTGCCTGGTCGTTCCTGGCGTTGTCGTACTAAGTGTTACATAGTCAGGATTGGTAGAAAATGGATTAAGACCCGAACCGTTGATATTTCTTCCGGCTCCGGTATTGAGCGATTCTATACCCGCCAAAACATTGATCTCATGTTTCCCAAACGTTTGTTTGTACTGAGCGGTATTGGTAAATGTCCAGGCAATACCATAACCGGAACCTTCGTTATAAGTATAGTTGGCAATATTTTCCGAGTTTTCATAAGTCGAACGTGAAGAACTCGTACTGTAATTATTAAAGTAAGTTCCTCCCAGACTTGAACGAAGCGTTAAGAAAGGCAGCAGATCATATTCCAGATAGGCATTTCCAAAACCATAAATAGTCCGGTTCAAATTATTGGCTGCCGCATGACGTGCAGCCACCGGATTTCTTGGGTTACTGAAACCAGAGGCGGCCGTACCACCATATCCTCTGAAGGCATCATAGACCGGAATGATAGGCGCCATCCGGAAAGCGGATAATATTTCATTTTCGTCTGAGGAGACACTGGAATTGTTGTTGGTATTATTTCCCAACGAACCGCCTGAGCTTCCCTGCAATCCTTTGGCTACGATATATGCAAGCTGAATATTTTCACCAAAACGAAGTTTTTTAGAAAGATCAAACTCCGTATTAGTTCTTAAAGTGTAGCGGGAAAATTTGTTGTTGATCACAATACCATCCTGCTGCTGCATCCCTAATCCCACATAAAAACGGCTATAATCTGAACCTCCCGAAAAGCCAAGCGTATGACGAGTAAGCGGAGCAGTTCTCGTAATAGCTTTGTACCAGTCCGTGCCCTGTTTGTTGGCCGGAGTAACCAGATAAAAAGCTCCGTTGGCAGGATTGGTATTATACTTCAATCTTTCAGCATCTAAATTCACTGCCGATGACGGCTGACCAACTTTATTTCCAACTAACAGGTAATCAGGTAAAATTGGGGTCGGCCCCGAGCCGTATTGCCCATTGGCGATGCCTGCAAAACTGTTAGCTCCAACCGTTCCGCCATTTTGAAAAATATCATTTTTTCGGGCCTGCCACGTCCAGTCAGCCTGCTCCTGCGGATTTAAAATAGACTGTCCTTTTCCAGGATCGGTCACGCCGTAAAGTCCGTCATAACTTACTGAAAGTTTCTGTGCTTTTTTCTGTCCTTTCTTTGTGGTTAAAACAATAACACCTGCTGCTGCGCGCGCACCATAAATAGATGCCGAAGCAGCATCTTTCAGAACCGTTGTAGATTCAATATCGTTGGGATTGATAAACTGAATGCTTTGAGTAGGTACCCCGTCGACTACATACAGCGGTTGATTCCCGCCAAACGAACCAAATCCCCTGATCCTGATCTGACTGGACGTTCCTGGCTGTCCGTTGGAGATTACCGTCAAACCTGCAACCCGTCCCTGAAGCTGCTGCTCCACGTTGGAAGAAGGTACAACCTGTAATTGCTGCGGTTTCACGGACGATACCGCCCCGGTAACCTGACTGCGGTTTTCAGTGGAATAACCGGTTACGACCACTTCGGATAAAGTATTGATATCATCCTGTAAAGTAATGGTGATAGCAGAACTGTTGCCTACTTTAATTTCCTGAGAAACAAAACCAATTGAAGAAGCAACCAGAACAGGATTTTCTCCCTGAACGGTAATTGTAAAATCACCGTTAACATCGGTTGAGGTTCCGGTTTGTGTTCCTTTCAGCAAAATATTAACGCCCGGAATGGGTCCGGATACGGTCAACACTTTTCCGCTGACACTTCGGTTTTGAGCGTTCGAAATAAACGGACAAAGCAGAAAGATCGCAATGATTAAACTAAATTTTGCGGCATTGTAAATAATTTCTTTCATTAAAACAGAAGTTTAGAATTAGCATTTGGTGTCGATGCAATCCGGAGATTTGCAAAACCATTTTATCCATTGACCGTGAGATTTTCTAGAATGACTAACGGGTATAAAAAGTTGGTTCAAATGCTAAGTGCAGAACAGGAAAGAAATTATCCCTTTTAGATGAAAATATTTTACTATTATTATTTAGTCAGAAAATTGAATGATCTATTTTGACGATTGTCTTTATGTTGGGAAGCAACAAGTTTCGTTTTTACAGTAAAATAATTGACTGTTATAGTCTGGCATGAAGAAAACGGATGCCATTGAAAACCTGTTTATTACTTACTTCAAAATAGTGTTGGCAATTATGACCAGTATTTACGTAACAATTTCGAAATATTAGTCGCGTTCAATACATCATGCTCGAATGGAAATCTTAGATTTCCAAAACTCAAGAGTACCCATATTGCTGGTTTATAAAAATACTGATAGTTACTTCAATATATATTTCTATAAATAGACTTGTCTGATATAATCTTAATAATCAACAAATATCACAGTTCTAAGAATTACACTTAAACCTTCTTCTAAGTTGTCTTTTATGAATTTAAAATATCTTTGGTATGCTATAAACACGGTTTAATACTTTATTCCCGAATTTCATTTATACCACTCTTTCCGCGTACACTAAAAATTGATGAGCCGTCCTAAAATGTGTTGGCCGTTTTGTTGTTAATCCGACTTTATGTTTACCATTTGTAAGTTAGTCCTTAATTTGATTGTCCACTAGATTTTGAGTAACCTTCCTATGATAGTAGTTCTGCCACCTACGTTTTAGTTTTCCCTCTCGCTGGTGAGCTTGTTCAGGTACCAACATATCACAACCGCGCGGCGGCCGCTCAAGTGTGGGCGATGATTATTATATAAAAACACGGCGTCATCCAAGACAGCCTGGGCTTGGACAAGTGAATAAACTGGGTAATGTATTAGATACTCGTTCTTGATAATACCATTGACCCTTTCAGCAATGGCATTCTCCCGTGGATCACTCTTTTCAGTCATACTGATTCTTACAAAATATGAATTCAATAAAGCAATATAATCTCCGCTACAATACTGGAGACCACGATCAGACCGGGTCGCCGGTGCGATGATGAATTAATGATCTTCATACCGGACAATTCTCGAAATATTCTAAAAGATGACCCTGAGATTTGAATACAGCTCATTTAGGCTCCATCAATTTTGCTACGCGAGACCCGTGGCGCTTTTTGCGGTCAGCCGCTGCTGCACTTTATTTTAATTTAACCCAACATAAAGAAAATCCGTAAAATCAGCACTCAGCAGCGGACGCAATAAGACATGCCGTCTTCAAGGATACAGTTTTTTGGAGTATCAAGCATCATTAGATGAGATATCCGGCTTTGGCCGGCAAACATAAAGATCTTAAATAAGTAGACAGACCAGTACCATCCATGTCAGCGTAAAATATATAGTATCCGGTAGGCTTGTAAACCACAAGGCCAACATGTGGAGCAACATAATGTTTTCTTTGGGACTGCTGCTTTCGGAGTGCTTATTTTTGTTCGAAGTCGGATTTATCTTGACCATCGATACGGTTTTCCAACGGCACAGCACATTCTCAGCAATACCAAACGTTTGAAAAACTTTCCGGAATTTCTCGGCCCGAAATAAGCATTTTGAGAATTTCACCCTTAAATTATGGTTCGTAGCTTCGCCGTCGTTATGTTTTTTTGATCCTTCACTTCTTGCAAAGTTTATGCAAAAGTATGCCGCTTTTGAGAGCCCCTCAATGTTAAAAATATGGCATGTAAGATTTTGTTAAGGATAAAAAACGATTGATTATCTGTGTTTGGAAATGAGAAGTATTATTCGCATATTTATGTCAGAGTTCAACTGGAAAAATTTAGGTGAACAATTCGGGACTCAGGTTTATAATATTGACTGATAGATAGTTAGAGATTAGGTTCGAATCTCTAACTATCTACAAAATGCCGTTACTAGCGATAGTAGCGGCATTTGTCGTTTTCGGGACAAATAACCAAGAAACTTTCGGGATGAAACAAGGTACTGAAAAGAAAAGTACCAACTGGCAGTTTTAATAGATCAGAACGGAGGTCTTAAAAAGGATGGTACGTTGAATTTTATGTTTGGAATGAACAGTCAGACAAGTTGGTTCAAAAGCACGTTAAGATTTCTTTATCCTTTAAAGATAAAAAGTCAAGAACCGACCAAGGCAATCATTTGATTTCAAAAATAAATGGATTGCTAAAGCAGGTTTCCACTACACAATCCAAACACAGGAAGAAGTATTTTTACCTCCTACTATTGCCCTGGAAGAGAATAATAAGAATATCTTAATGCGTCGCTCGACTTTGCTCTTTCAGTTACTAAATCTTCTTTAAAAGAAAAATCAGTTATAACCTACCAAAGTGCAATTAATAAGCTGGATTCTTTGTAGGAAATAAGATTATTGATCTGCAAAAATTTACTTCTAAGAATGCGCTGGAATTTAGAGATTATATGAATTTAGAGCTCACTAATTCCCGCGAACTACAACGGTATTGCCTGGAAATAGTTTGACATAAATTTACAAAGCTATGATAGCCAATATTTACAGAATTTAACAGGAAAACATAAAACGGGTTTAATGAAACGTCAGGTTGTGGATTTGTACCCAATGAATGTCTGTCCTGAACATCAGATTTTCGAAGCTGAAAAAGAAAACAAATTCCTTCGACTTAAAGCGAAAATGGATATTCTATGATACAATAGCTATTTAATTATTGTTCACATGGATTATAAAATGCCTTATGTCATTTTACCCAGTACGAACCAATTATTTTGTAAAATTTCAAGTTATAATATGGGGATTTTTCTTTTCACTTGTCTGTAAGGTGATATACTGTCGAATCATTTAAAATGCAATTCTGTACGACGTAATTTTTATTCCACAAAACAGGCGTCGGTAAGGGTTGCTTTTTTGGTACGATAGCTCATTTAATGTCTTACTAAAACAATGTCTATGAAAAAATCAATCCGAATCATGGCCCTGTTGATTGCATTGACAGGTGCCTTACATTTTATCGCCAGTGCACAAACCTACAACTGGAAGTCTGTTAAGATGGGCGGTGGCGGTAATGTGACCAGCATCAAGGCACATCCCAAGGTGCCCAATCTTTATTTCATTACTACCGATGTAGGTACGCCCTACCGCTGGAACCATGCAGCCCAGAAATGGGAAGACCTGATGTGGTCCGGCAAAATACCCACCACCTACTGGAACTGGGAAGCAGCAGCCAAATGCGGTGATCTTGCGTTTGATCCAAGCGACGTCACAGGGAACATTCTTTATGCTACCCATCAGACAGGCAAAGGCACTGTTCCCGGCGGCGGAACCGGGATAGGAACGGTTTTGAAGTCGGTGGACCGGGGTAACACCTGGACAGACTGCCAGCTTCCAATAACCGTACTGCCCAACAGTGACCAGACCTTTTCTGATCGTCTGGTAGTTGATCCGAATAATAGTAATGTAGTGTATGTAACAACCCGCGCAAACGGTACCTATAAAAGTACAGAAGCAGGAGCGGTAGGATCATGGACGAAGGTTAATACTTCTATTGCTGACGGTATTGCCGGCAGGTTTATCTTTTTTGACAAAAGCGGCGGTGTACTCAATGGGGTGACCAAAAACATTTTTTTCGGAAGCAGCGATGGTGTGTACCGCAGTACCGATGGAGGCACTACGTTTGCATTAATGCCCGGCAGCCCTGTACGACCACGCAGAGGAAGCATCAGTAATGACGGAACATTTTATGTGACGCAAACACTTCGCGACTGGAATATAAAAGAGGAAGGCACGTTGCTTCACAAATGGAACGGAAACAGTTGGGTTAACATTACGCCGATTGCTGGAAAGGAATTCAGCGGAGTAGGCGTTAATCCTGCGAACAGTAATGAGATTATTGTTGCAACCTCAGGATCATGGAACCATGACATAGCCTACCGCAGCACGACGGGTGGCAACGCTGGAAGCTGGTCATCAATGGTGCCGGCTACGCGCGATGCAACGGAAGCGCCACATTCCGGAGGAGATGGAGCCGATGGAAATATCGGTCACAATGTCAATGGTTTTGCCTGGGATCCCTTTAATGCAGGACACGTCTGGTTTTCGGATATGCTTGATGTCGGACAAACGACCAACGTGTGGGCAAGCCGTGTAACATGGAAATTGCGCGACAACGGACTGGAAGAAATTGTGGTGGCAGGACCATTGGTAGCACCGCCTTCAGGTCCGAACTATTTGGTTTCAACGACGGGCGATGTAGGTGGTTTTGATCATAAATCTCTGGATACACCACCTGCAAGAGGCATATCCAGCTCATTTATTACCAATACCGGTTGTAATACTTCGGGCGGAGCGATTCAATACAACGATCCTAATTTTATAGCACGGGTGGGCAGTGACGGGTGGAATGGAAGTGCTATCGGAGGTTATTCAACCAATGGCGGTACGTCTTACACCAAATTTGCTTCACTACCCGGAGCAAGAGGAAGAATTGCTGTTTCTGCAACAAGCAGGAAAATGGTTTGGGTTACTCAAGGTGGCCTGACTTATCATTCCGACAACTTGGGTACCAGCTGGACGGCATGTAATGGCGTTCCCAATGCAGTTTTAAAGCCAGGCAGCATTTACGATATATGGGCTGGAATGCAGCCATTGGCTGCTGATAAAGTGAATGGTAACATTTTTTACATTTATACCGCAGGCAAGGTTTATGTCAGCACCGATGGCGGTGCAAATTTTGCTCCTACGGCAGCTTCCAATTTACCCGATGTGGGAAATGTAGCCCAAATGAATATAGAGACTACGCCCGGACTTGAAGGGGATATCTGGATAGCAGTCTTGCATAATAATCCTGAAGTAGCAGGGCTTTATCATTCTACAGATAGGGCTCAGACTTTTACCAAAGTAAACCCTGCGGTCATTACTAAACCCAAGTGGGTTGCTGTCGGAAAAGCAGACACCACTGCGACTTCCAACCCGGTAATCTACGTGAGTTCGGAAGGAACTGCCATCAATGGTGTTTCTTACGGTGTTTTTCGCTCGGATGATAATGGTGCTACCTGGACAACGATTGCAAATCCGGTTCCGGCCATCGTAAGCAACATGGCTGCGGATTTGCATGGCCGTGTATATCTTGGTCTTGGCGGAAATGGAATCTTTGTCGGCGAACCTTCCGGCGGACCGGTTGTGTCTGTGGCAGCAAGCCCGGCCGTGGATTCTGTTATAGTTGGCTTTACCAAACAGCTGAAAGCCACACTAACGCCTGCCTATCCGACCAATAATACAGTTAGCTGGAGCTCATCCGACACGAATATTGCAACCGTAAGTTCATCCGGGCTTGTTACCGGCGCTGCTCCGGGTGTTGCTACAATCACGGTAACGACTCAGGATGGTGGAAAAACTGCTCAAAGCAGCATCAAAGTTACGCCTATTGTGGGTGTTACAAGTGTCACGCTCGATCCTGAGATTACAATGGGATTAGGTACCAGTAAAAACCTGACAGCAACAGTGCTACCAACCAGTGCCCTCAATAAAAATGTGAGCTGGATTTCGTCGGACTCTACGATTGCTAAGGTTAATTCAAGCGGACTGGTTACCGGGCTTAATTTGGGTACAGTAACAATCACAGTTACAACGGTTGACGGTGGAAAAACAGCTACTACTTCTCTGACAGTTAGCACAAATATTCGGGCAAATAATTGCGGCGGTCCTACGATAAACAATTTTGTAGCTGACACGCCGCAGTCTGCATCCATGTGGACGTCTGGAACACAAACTGCACCAAATATGACAGGTCTTGTCAATCCGGCACCGGAGAATGTTTATAAAACACAGCGAAATAGTGGTACGACATTACAGTACAGTTATGGAAACCTGATTCCAAATGCTGTGTATAAAGTCCGGCTTCATTTTTCTGAAATCGCTGAAGTGATCACTTCCGGAAAACGTAAATTCAATGTGACCGGTAATTCTGTCGCTGATACGCTGCTTAAAAACTTTGATATTTTTGCGCAGGCCGGTGGCAGACATAAACCAATCATAAAGGAATTCAATATCAAATCATCAGCTACAGGTTTGATTATCCTGGTTTTCAGGCCGATAGCCAACTTTAATTATCCTGCAATTAATGCGATTGAGGTGGGACTTACACCACTTACTTCTGTTACTGTGAACCCCACTACTGCCTCTGTAGGTGTAGGCGATACGACAAGCTTGGTTGCTTCGGTGCTTCCAGCGAATGCCACCAATCAAAAGGTAGTGTGGAGCTCATCGGACGCATCCATTGTAAGTGTTGACGCAAACGGACTTGTAAGAGGAATATCCCCGGGTGTAGCTATCATTACGGCAACCACTAACGAGGGCAAAAAAACAGCCTCATCCACAGTAACTGCTGGCAACGTTGCAGTAAACGGAATTACAATCACACCCGTTGCTGCTGTTGGCGTGAATAGTTCAACGCCCCTTTCAGCAACCATACAGCCTGCAAACGCGACAAATAAAACGGTAATCTGGTCAACCTCAGATGCCGGTATTGTATCGGTTAATCAGAATGGTGTAGTGACAGGTGTATCTCCCGGAACAGTAACCGTTACGGCTACGACCCAGGATGGTGCGAAAACAGCAACCAGCACGATCACAGCTTCCAATATTTTGCTTACATCGGTAGTTGTTAATAAAACAAACGCAACCGTAGGTGTAGGTGATACGACTTCCATCAAAGCGGCTGTTGCTCCTGCAAACGCTAGTAACAAAACGGTGCTTTGGACTTCATCCGATCCGTCCGTTGCAACGATCAGCAATAACGGGATCGTGACGGCTGTTGCTGTTGGAGCGGCTACGATTACAGCCACTGCCCAGGATGCAGGTGGTGTTTCATCCGCTTCAGCCATTACGGTTGTGAGCGCGGGTGTTTGTGGTATTATGACGAACAATGGCTTTGAAAGCGGTTTTGTAAACTGGACCAGAAACCCGAACGTGGGTGCAGCAAAAATAGGCACGTCTGCGCAGAGCGGGCTGAAAAGTGCGGTGATTACGGCCGATCAGGGAGCGATTAATTATGGCAAAACAATCAATGTAACAGCGGGTTCGGAAATCAATTTTGAGGTTTGGGCCAAAGTTGAAGGAACGCCAAATCCTTCCAATGCTTCACAATTGATATTGCCTTGGTGGGCTGGAATTGGTTTGGATTTTTATGACGCTCAGGGAGCAAAAATAGAAAGTGCAAAAATTGAGTTACAAGTTCATCCTTCTACCCCAGCTGCTAATGCGACGGTTTATTCTAAATACGCCGGAACCAGGACTGTACCTGCAAACGCTGTCAGGATCGGTATCTGGGCATCAAAAGCGGGTCCATCCGGTCAACTTGTGTTAGACGATTTCTGTCTGACGATCACGGCACCGGCCCTTTTGGAACAGACTGTTTCTCTGGACAGCATGATTTCAAAAACTGTTGGTGAAGCAGATTTTGAGCCGAATGGCCTGGCTACTTCCGGTTTACCGGTGAGTTACGCAAGTTCAGATACATCAGTAGCTGCTATCGTAAATGGAAAAGTACATATTCTTGCGCCGGGAACTTGCGTAATTACCGCTTCTCAAAATGGCAACGCAACTTACAGTGCCGCGCCGTCTTTAAGTCGTACACTCATGGTTTCATCCGGATTGAAGGTGCTTTACAAAGACGGTGACAATGGTCAGGTCGATAATAACAATATCAAACCATTCCTGACTATTTCCAATGAAAGTGGCGTGGCTGTTCCTTACAGCGAACTTACTGCCCGTTACTGGATTACTGCCGAGAATTATGCAGGCATAAACAAGTGGATAGACCATGCAGAAATGGGTAACAATAAGGTTACAATTAACTATGTGGAACTTGACAAACCGCGTCAGGATGCACTGGGGTATGTAGAATACCAGTTCAATGCATCGGCAGGTAATTTAAATGCAGGCGGTAACTCAGGTGAGATCCAGTCGCGGTTCGCGAATGTGAACTGGGAGAATCTGGCGGAAACGAATGACTATTCATTTAAAAGCGGTTCTTCCTATGCTGCTAATGATCACATTACCTTGTACCGCAACGGTAAACTTTGGTGGGGAACGGAACCAGATACAGTCGCTTCGGTTTTGGATCTGAAAGTTTATTCCGAAAATAAAAACACAAACACTGGTTCGACTTCACTGAGCAACTGGCTTAAAGTTGAAAATAAAGGCAATGTTCCGGTAGACTATGCAGATCTGTCAGTTCGGTACTGGTTTACGGCAGAGGAATCGGCCAACCTTAACTACTGGATTGACTTTGCGAAACTGGGTACAGGAAATATTTCCGGACAGTTTGCAGCTAATCAGCAGAAAGCAAACGCCGATACGTATTTTGAATTGAAAGTAGCGTCGTCGCTCGGAAAACTATATCAGCTAAGCAGCACGGGCAATATTCAGTACAGAGTGGCAAAGACAAATTGGTCTGCCTTTGATGAAACCAATGATCATTCTTATCAAGCAGCAGGAACCTTTGCTGAGAATCAAAAGATTACGGTTTACTACAAAGGTCAGCTGATTTATGGAGACGAGCCTGCTACACAGGCAAATGCCAGAATCGCCGCACAGAATAACGAAGTGATTTCCGACAGGTTGAATGTAACAGTCCTTGGAAATCCGGTTATCGGAGATTATGCCAGCATTGTCATCCGCGGAGCAAATGCTTCCCCTGTCCGAATTATGGTAACAGATCTGACGGGGCGTATCCTGGTGCAGAAACTGGTTGAAATACCTGCGGAAAATGAACATCATGTTTTACCGCTGGGAAAAAATGCCGGTCTTTATCTGATTAAAGTAGGTACTGCCAAAGAATCTGTATCAGTAAAAGTGGTTAAACCTTAACAGTTTACATTTCTGGTTTTAATACCTGTTTTACGTCCGGATCCGCGCAAGTGGATCCGGACTTTTTTACAAGCCTGTGAAAGCAATATTTCTTCCACTTTCAGGATAATTGAATTATTCATTGAAAAAAAAATATTATTTATAGTATAGGGATAGGGTATATTGTCTTGTCTATATGATTGAACTTGTAAATCCGTCTACGATTAACTAAATGGTATGGCAATTAATTCTATAAAAAAATTAGGGCCTGAATCAGCCGTAAAACAGATCTCTGATCTGTCTATGCCGGGTAGCGAACCTGTGATACTCCACGATGAGTACCTGATCTGTGAAATGTTCAGCCAAAATCCTCAAAAGGGTTGTGAACTGCTATTTCGCAGATATTATACTAACTTATGCAATCACGCAATACGGTTTGTACATTCGGATGAGGTGGCGGAAGATATTGTGTCCGAGGTTTTTGCTGCATTTTGGCAGAGCCGGACTTTCGAGATCATCACAACCTCTTACCGGGCCTATCTCTACAAAGCAGTCAGGAACCGTTCCTACAATTATCTGAAATGGGATCTGAACAGGACTTCTCCTCTGGAGACCGCAGTTACACCGTTTGTCGCTCAGGCCCTCAATCCCTGTGACGCTTTGTTATACAGCGAGCTTCACCAGCAGGTTGAACGTATTGTACAGGAGATGCCTCCTCAATGCCGTAAAGCCTATTTATTGAAACGGGTGGAAGGTAAAACGCTGGAAGAGATCGCAACGGAGCTGCAGATCACGCCTAAATCGGTGGAAGCACTTATTACCCGCGCGATCGCCAGGCTTCGCAACGGGTTAAAAGACAGTTGGTTTATATACCTGGCATTACTGCTTTCAATAAAAGTATGAGCCGCATATGGGGTTAGGAACACCCTAATTGTCTGTTCTTTAAAATGTTTTGATTAAAACATGCCCTGTCTTGAAAAGGGTTTTGCATTTGCTCTGAAATTATTCAAACAGTCCTTCCCGGACTGGAAAAGCTAAAAAGTATAAGATGAAAGAATCACTATCAAAGGATGTCCTGTTCGATTTTTTCGACGGAAGGACTACATCCATTCAGCGTAAGCTCGTTGAGGACTGGCTTGCCGACCCGCAGAATGAGGAGCTTTATTATCAGTATCTGGATGAGTGGGAAATACGCCATCCACAGTTTTCGCCAAAAATTGAAAAAGCGCTGTCTGCTTACATTTCAATAATCCAAAATGAGAAAGTTGAAAAAGAAAAGGCTGTTCCGCAGCTGCAAAAAAGTCAATTCCGCATTATGAAAACTACATGGATCTGGGGTGCAGTGGCGGCATGTCTGCTACTGGTCGCCGGCTTTGTTTTCAGAAAAGAACTGATGTACAAATCACTGATCTCAGAAAATGGTCAGATCGCTTCGTACCAGCTTTCGGATGGCACCGGCGTGGTACTCAATGCCAATTCGGTCTTACGTATACCGAGGATGGGTTTCGGCTCAGGTAACCGGGAAGTAATTCTGGAAGGAGAAGCAGAATTCAAAGTGGTTCATACCGAAAACGATAGCCGTTTTATTGTGAACATGGACAAAGATTACCGCATTGAAGTGCTTGGAACTGAGTTTGTCGCTTTTTCCCGGGAAAGAGGAACCAAGGTTTTTTTAACCAAAGGAAAAGTAAAACTAAGTCTGCCAAAAGGAAAGCAGCTTTACATGAAACCGGGAAACCTGTTTTCGTCGAAAAAAGGCGAAAAAGCTACCCTCATATCTAGGGCAACACCTGAAGAATTTGTGGCATGGAAGCAGGATATGTTTTATTTCAACAACACACTTCTGTCTGAGGCAGTTGAGCAAATGAATGACCGTTTCAAAGTGAATGTACGTATACTTGATCCCGTTCTTGGAAAACGCCGGATTGGCGGTGTCTACAAAGCCCGGCAGGCCGACGATCTGCTGGCCATCTTATCTGAGCTGCTTCACCTCGAAGTAGTTAAACACAATGAATTTATAGAATTGAGAAAATCAGTAACCAATTTAAATCATGAGTAGCAGATTTCTACAAAAAACCCGTATCGTGCTGACCATGTTATCTGTTCAGCAGCTGTGTACGGCACAGGGAATTTCCCTCGCAAGCCAGCAGGTTCCAGTCCGTACACAGCATACAGAAAGCTATCACAGCGCAAAAAACCTGAAAGACTTATTGATCGATCTGGGTAAGCAGCATCAGGTAAGCATACTTTTCGAAGAGGAAACGGTAAAGAATATTCTGATCACAGGTGCCGATTACAATCAGGAAGGCAGCAAACTGGAAAAGCAGCTGACCGATCTGCTTAAACCTTTTAACCTGCGTTACAGAAAAGCGGGCAAGGAAGCATACGTGATCGTCTCACGGTTTGAAAAAAAAGCAGCTGAACCTGCCATTGCCACCATCGAAAGTGCAAGCATTACACCGGTTACGCCGCCCGAAGATTTGAGTAGACCAGAAGTGGCTGTTTCCAGGATCACAAAAGCAGGTCCACAAGAAATAACAGTTAAAGGCCAGGTGACCGATGAAAGAGGCGACGGATTGCCCGGTGTAAGTGTAGTTATAAAAGGATCACAACGTGGCGTTACGACTGATATGTCAGGAAAATATGAAATAACCAGTGCAAGCCCCGATGTTATTCTGATCTTCTCCTTCGTGGGTTATTTGCCAAAGGAAGAGGTTGTTGGTAATCGTTCAGCGATTAACGTTTCACTTTCAGTTGATACAAAAGCGTTGGATGAGGTAGTCGTGATTGGTTACGGAACGGCCAAAAAGAAAGATCTGACCGGAGCCGTCTCTGTCGTTGGACGTAAGGAATTCGGAGATGTCTCTGCCACTTCGGCACAGCAGCTTTTGCAGGGAAAAATAGCAGGCGTGCAGATCGTTAATACAGGTGGACTACCAGGCTCAAATGCTAAGATTATTATTCGCGGTGTAGGTTCACTTACAAATTCTGATCCTTTATATGTGATCGATGGAATTCAGGGTGGTGATATTAATTCAGTCAGCCCTTATGATATTCAGGATATTACCGTTTTAAAAGATGCAGCTTCGGTAGCAATTTATGGTGCTTCGGCAGCCAACGGGGTTGTTTTGATCACGACAAAAAAAGGGAAAGCCGGTAAGCCGAAAGTGACCTATAATGGTTATGTTGGTGTGGCACAGGCCTGGAAAAAACTTGACATGCTTGATGCGGCTCAGTACGTACAACTCGTGAAAGACATTGACGAAGCTCAAGGCAATAAGGTTCCTGACAAATTGAATACACCTGATGTATTGGTGACGCGGACAGACTGGCAAAAGGAGATTTTCCGTAACGGAAAAATCACCGAACACCATGTAAACGTGACGGGTGGAAGCGATAAAGCTACTTATAATTTTTCTGCCGGGTACACCGATCAGGAAGGTATCATGAAGGATTATGGCTATCAGCGGATCAACCTGCGCACGCAGCTTGAAGAACAGATCGGAAAGAAGATCCGGCTTGGGCAGACCATTAATTTTAAATATAATAAAACAACCGGAAACGCGGCGAGCTTTGTAGAAACACTGCGGATGCCACCTTACGCGCCAACCATGGACCCGACGAACCTTGGCGGATACAGCAGGGTAACGACCATTCTGGATCAGAACGATGCGCTGAATCCGTTGCCGGGCATTTATCTGACTGAAAGACTTTCCAGAGGCGTTTCCAACCTTTTTCAGCTTTGGGGTGAAATAGATATCATCAATGGGTTAAAATTCAGGTCGCAGGCAAACATTGGTCTTTCTAACAGCAACAGCTACAATTATACCGGTGAGTATCTGAACGGTAATCTTAAAACAGACCGTAAAATTGATGAGAGTTATGGTTTCTCGGTTTCTCCGATCATTGAAAACATCCTGACTTACTCACGTACATTCGGTCAGCATGATTTTTCGGTGATGGCAGGTAATACCTTCAATGAAGGAAACAGAAGCCGGAGTGTGAATCTGACTGGCTCAGGATTTACCAATGACCTGATCAAACAAATCGGTGTATCCAAATCAAACAGTATTACCGGTACCGGATCCAGTATTTATGCTTCACGTTCTTACTTCGGTCGCCTTACCTATGCTTTTCAGGACAAATACCTGATCAATGCCTCTTTGCGTCAGGATATCAATCCTGCATTTGGTAAAGCAAACCGGAAGGGTAATTTTCCATCCGTCGGCGTAGCATGGAAAGTTGCGAATGAGGAATTTATGAAAAATGTTTCTTTTATTTCCGATCTTAAAATCAGGGGTAGCTGGGGTATTACCGGAAATGCCAACATCGGGCTTTTCCTAACCGATCCGACCGTTTACCGCGGTTACGGAAACAACAACATCGTGTATTCATTTGGAGAAAGCAAAGCATTTCAGCAAGGTGCTACTGTTACAAGAGTTGCCAACCCTTTCCTGAAATGGGAGGAAACAACACAAACGGATATAGGACTTGATTTTGGATTGCTGCGCAACAGACTTCAGGTCAGCGTGGATTTTTACAAACGCAATAGCAAAGATCTGCTGTTGGATGTGAAGCTGCCGGTATCTACTGGGCTTGGCGATGTTTACGCTGATGCGAGCATGGTACAAAATGCAGCCAATGCAATCAATAAAGGCTTTGAAGTAGCGCTTTCTTATGCAGGGCAGGCAGGGGATTTTAGTTACAGTGTTTCTGCCAATACTGGTTATAATAAGAACAACGTAGTCTCACTTGGTAATGGCGGCCCTATTGTGAGCGGCAGTACAAATGGTGGTATCAACATTACCAAAACAGACGTTGGCGCAGCAATTGGTTCATTCTATGGCTTTAAGATGGACCACGTAGTTTCTAGCGCTGCTGATTTATCCAGGTTGAACGAGGAAGCTATTGCCAAAGGATTTAAAACATACCAGGATGGCTTGAAGGCCGGTGATATCGTTTACAAGGACTTGAATGGCGATGGACAAATTACCGATTTAGACCAAGCATTTCTAGGTTCTGCCATTCCGGTCTGGACGTATGGTGGCTCGGTCAATTTAGCTTACAAAACATTGGATCTATCGATGGGTCTGGCTGGTATCGGAGATGTGAAAGTTTACAATGCCCTGCGCTATTGGACTGAGGGAACAACCAGGCCTTTTAATTCTTCCACTGCGGTACTTAACGCTTGGAAAAAGGACGGAGACGTTACCGACATGCCAAGATCAGGACAAAATACACCCTCTAACCTGCGTGCATCGGATCGTTTCCTGGAAAATGGTTCTTTCATGCGTCTTCGGAATCTTACAATCGGTTTCTCGTTGCCTAAAAAAGTACTTAGTTCCACGAGTGGAAAAGTGTTTTCAAGCTTCCGGATTTATGCGACGGCGATGAATCTGCTGACACTTACCAACTACAAAGGATACGATCCCGAAGTGAGTGCCAGCGTGAATGATGCCAAATCATTTATTTTCACCAAGGGTGTCGATACAGGTCAGTATCCGCAGCCAAGAACTTTTCTTCTTGGTGTGCAGGTAGGATTTTAATTCTTTTCATTCAACTTCATTTTTCTGATAATGAAAAAGCAAATACTTTCGCTGGGAACGCTGGCCTGTCTGGCTTTTGCTGGCTGCGATAACTCGCTGGATAACGTCAAAAACCAAACGAGCTACAACGATGACACTTATTTCACAACCCCTGCTACAATTTCGGAGGCGCTGACGGCAGCGTACGGACTGATGCTCTACAAAGGGCTTTATTCCAGGGATTTTTATTACTTGATAGACCTTACCGGTAATGAGGCCGAGGCTGATGCACCACTTTTGGGTGATGTTTTGCAGCTGCACGACTACAGTTACGCCGCCAACCATGCGCAGATCAATGACCTTTGGTCCACAGCATATAAAATGACATTCAGGTCTAACCTGGTAATTGATAAAGCTGCGAAAGTGATTCCAGCTTCTGATGCGGAAAAGGTCAAACTTACCCAATATGTTTCCGAAGCTTATTTTCTGAAAGCTTATGCGGAATTTTTACTTGTAACACTTTGGGGCCGCGTACCAATTCGTAAGGATTACAGTACTAACACCGAGTTGTATTTGTCCAGATCGGGTGTCGAAGACAATTGGAAGCAGATTGAATCTGATTTGACTAATGCAATCAGTGGACTGCCTGTTACTTACAGTGCTACCGATCTGGGCCGGGCAACAAAAGGTGCTGCCATTGCATTGCTAGGTAAGTCTTATTTATTTCAGAAAAAATATTCGGAAGCTTCGACGCAATTTGAACTTTTGACCAAAGCGCCGTATACCTATAATCTGGTACAAAATCTTGATGAGCTCTTTACCAAATCGCCGGTAAAAAACGCGGAAACAGTTTTTGATATACCGCACAAAGCTTGGGGTGGCTGGGCTGAGGGAAGCCCTTACTACATGTTTGGGTCGCAGGAAGGTTCTGGTAGCGGCAAGAATACCCTGACCGGCCGGGCTATGGAGTACGGCTGGAATGACTGGCGTAACGTGTTTATCTCAGATGCAGCCGTAAAAGCATTTACTTACAGTGATGAATCAGGAAAAGAATATGTAGATCCCAGGGCTAAAAATACCTTTTATGGTGATAAAACAAGTGGCGGCGATGATACCTATTGCGACAATTGTTCCGGCGGAGCGAAACCCTACCCTTTCTCAGAAAACGGCAATGGTTTCCGGTGGAGAAAATATGAACCATATGAATACAAAGAGAAGGGGGAACTTCCACAATCGGATATTAATTCGCAGGTAATCCGCTATGCCGATGTATTGCTGATGCTGGCCGAAGCCTATATTAATAATGATAAGATCGCAGATGCCCTGCCATTGATCAATAAAGTGCGTACACGTTCGGGCGCATTTGCCTATACATCGCTGGGAAGTAAAGAGGAAGCCATGAAAAAGATTATGCTCGAACGCCAGCTAGAATTATCAGGTGAGCAGGTCCGCTGGTTTGATCTGATCCGCTGGGGAGTTGCCAAACAAACACTGAATGCAGAAAAAAAGGCTAAATACCCCACATCAAGCCAATCTTTTTTTCAGGATAAACACGTATTGTTTCCTATACCTTTAGCCGAGAAAAACACCAATCCACTTGTAGCAAAAGATATTGTTAATGATTGGAATTAAAAAGTGGATTACTTTTGATCAACTAAAAAACAACTGGTTGTCATACAATACTTTATGTCGAGCTGGCTGAATTTATTTAAAAATTGGTTTTAAGAGTTCCGGACTAAGAATATGCATGACTACATTGGTAATTTGTAGACGCATTAACGAACGATAAAACTTTGTCACGTGGCCGGTATTGTTTAACGGTATCTCTGGAAGACTTTATTCCGTGGCACTTGACCTTGGCTTTATAGAATTCATCAGGAGGTGGTTGATTACAACAACTGCGGACGAGTGTGTTGTTGATTTCCAGCCAGCTATCGCCTCCTGGCGTTGGCTGGCTGGAAATTGCCTGAAATACGCGGAACGAAGCGGGCCTCGATTTTAATTGATTTTTTAGAGTAACTATTATATAATTTCCCTTTTCGTCAGTGATTGCACCTTGTGTTGATCCATTTACGTAAACGTGAGCAAATGGCATGGGTTTGCCTGTCGTGGCATCTGTCATGTTTCCGGATAGTATAGCTGTCGTTTGTCCATAAACCAGCAGGCACGATCCCAAAAGTAATACGAAAGTTATCCAGCCAACAAGGAGTAACAAACGCATAGATATTCATTTACTCATAAAAGAATTCGTCAGGTACATTATACCTAGTGGTTATAAAGCGGCTATTACTCACACAAAATTCTAAAAAATCCTCATGAATGTGCAACATACATCACCTGCTTAACTAATACAGGAAGTCTCAGAAAAACCACCATTTCCTGTTTCACCAAGCCCCTTGTAACAAAAGAGTCCTTTCATTCACTGTGTCTTTAAACCATTAAAAAAGGTAAGGAAAAATTGAAGACTGTGCTTAGAGAGCATGGCTTCAACCAGCTCTAAAGCTTCTTGTGTTGCCAGTGATGTTCTATAAAGCATATTTTCTTCAAAGGATGCAATGGCCTGATGCATTGTGGTAAATTCTTCTGAAAGAAGAGCTTGGCAGAGTTCTAAAGCATCGAGCATTGCCTGATTTACGCCGTCACCAGAGGGCGGTGTTTGATGTGCAGCATCACCGATTATAGTCAGGTTCGCAAGTGGTTGCCACGATTGATTTTGCGGAAAGTAGTATTGCGGACGCACAACAAAATAGGATTCCTTTGTCAGGAATATTTCATGCCAATCATTACTCCAATCAGAAAACCGCTCTTTGAACCACGTAAACACATGTTCATTATCCGAATAATCAATGCCTGCAGTTTTCATTAATTCATCCTGCTCCTGTGTGATGGTATAAAATGAAAGTGAGCCTTCACCTTTTGCACTCAGGACAATTGTTTTACCATTCCAATGTGCAAAAATCTTTCCTCCATTAGTGAGCTCCCACAATATAGGCGCATTAGCAGCCGCATTGTAAATGTTGCCTTCTACAATAGTGACTCCCGAGTAGATGCGTTCAATATTGGTTATGTATTTTCTAACTTTGGAATTTGCCCCATCAGATGCAATCACCAGGTCGGCATACACCGTTGCTCCGTTTTCAAAAAATATATCCCAGCCGTTGCCATTTTCTTTTAGTTCTGTAAATTTTGAATTCCATACAACCGTATCTTCATCCAGGGATGCAATAAGTAAGTCACGGAGTGGCCCTCGGTCAATTTCTGGCCGTACATATTGGTTATTCAGGTCATCAATAGGTTCGTTATCACGTTCGGTATAATGCACCACAAGATTATTATCTACAATGGTAACTCTTTCGGCCCCCGGTCTGAAACTCCGTTGAAATTCTTCCATAAGTACTGCTTCTCTCAACGCTTTCAGTCCTGATTCATAATGCAGGTCCAGCGTAGCACCTTGCTGGCGCACAAACTGATCTGTATCGCGCTCATATAATTTCACATCAACGCCCTTTTGCTGTAAAAGTCGGGCGAGTGTCAAGCCACCAGGACCACCACCTATAACGGCTACTTTTTTATTGTCTAGTAACATAGCTTTTTGTTTCTGATTACTTAGTTTATTAAATTATGACAAAATTAAAGACACTTTAATGCATAAAATAGCCTATTTTGCTTAATAAATAGTCGTAAATGAAAATAGCCATTAGAGATAACGGATCGGGCATTACTCAGGAATTTGCAAAGGCAATAGGTGCAGATGTTGTTGGCCGGTTTATATACATTCCCGAGAGCAAAGGATCAGGTTACCTCACGGGCTTTTCCTGGGGAAGCGACTTACGCATGATGATTCGGAATTATCATCTTAAAGAGAATATTGTCATTGATCGGACAAATGAGCTGGCTGAAGACCAGGAAGATATCATTTTTATGCTAAGCGGGATTTTCCCTTCATTGCAATTCCAAACAGAGCAGTTAGTATCCGAACGGGCGAATATTCTAATTTGCAGGCATGTGGTGTCCACCATCATGGAAATGCCATCTGATACCGCTTTTGGAAGTGTGACAATCGCAGTATCCAAAAGGTATTTATATCAGCTGTTTGGACAAAATGACCACCCTGTGATAGCCAGTGTTTTGCATGCTGGGGAAAATTTTGTGTTTGAAACAGATGTTTCCCCGGAAATAATTAAGTGTGCCAGTGATTTCTTGCCTCAGCTTGTTCAGGAAAGCATCGAAAGCCTATACTATAAATTAAAATGTGAAGAACTCCTGTGTTACATTTTTACGATTCTAATGCAACGTGAAGCTGTGCCGGCAAGCGCTATACATATTAATGATATTAAGGCTATTTATGCGGTTAAGTCCCGTTTACAATCATGTTTTGATCAACCTCCAAATATCGCAGCACTGGCCCGGGAAGCAGGCATGAGCGGCCCCAAACTACGAAAGCTTTTTAAACAAACATTTGGCAAAGGGGTTTTCGATTACTATCAGTCGGGACGAATGCATAAAGCAGCCCAATTGCTAAGGGAAAAACAGCTAACCGTTTCTGAGGTGGGCTATCAAATAGGATTTACAAATCTGAGCCACTTCTCCAGAGTTTTTGAGCAGTATATCGGTGTCAAGCCAAAAAAATATTCAAATGGGTTATAAATATGTACCGAGATACCAGTCTGCCTCTCTTAGCAATGTAAACCGACGCAAAAAAATGCGTTTTAAACTTACTCAGGGTTATGCACTTGCCAAATGTATCCCCCCAGGAATGATGATTATCAGAAGTTAATGCATTGATTATTCTGGTCATTTAATTTATATTGGCCATTAACGAAATGTCTATTTATGGCCGGATATAAAATTCATCAAACGATAACATTCATACTACTATCTTGCTTTTCGCTTTTTTCGTACGGACAAACATCAATCTTGAACGCTAATATCAGTCATACTGACAGTTTAAGACAAGACTTTAATCTCTTCAGAAGCAGCATTCAAAACACGTATCCGTCACTTTACCGATATTCTGATGAAAAGAAGATGGACGCTGTACTTGACAGTAGCTATGCCTCGATCAATGAAAAAACCACGGATTTAGAATTTTACAAGATGTTTAAAATTCTACTAAGCAAAATGAAGGATGGACATCTATATTGTAGTTTGCCACCTGCGTTAGAAACTTACCGGAATGAGAAGGCATTTTTCTTTCCGGTAAAACTTCGATTTATCGATAGTAAAGCATATGTGGATTCTGTCTCTAATCCTCAAATCCCTGCTGGATCTGAAATTATCTCCATTAATAAGCAAACCATCAACGCTGTAATACCTGAGTTATTTAAGTATATAGTGTCTGATGGAAATATTCAGACTAAAAAATATCACATTTTAAATAACTTCTTTTATTTCTATTATTTCATTGCATTTGGTGAAACACCTTACTTTGATGTTGACTATAAATTGAAAGATGGACCAATAAAAAGTGTAAAAATAAAGGCTGATCTTGAAAAAAACATACTTAAAAGTGAAACTAAGGATTTCCCTCAACCACTTCTTGATTTTTCTATAAAGTCTGGCCAGATCGCTCTCATTACTATAAGGAGCTTTGATCCGTCGGAGCTAAAAATAGATTATAGTGATTTTCTCAAGAATACTTTCAAGAAAATAAGAGATCTTAATATAAGAAAATTGATAATTGATCTTCGTGGAAATAGTGGTGGAAGAGATCTTTATGGTAGCCTGCTTTATTCTTATTTAGCGAAAAAGCCTTTTAAGTATTACAAGAGCTTGCAGACAGTTACCATGGAAATGGATTTTGATAAATTCAAAAACAACGTGTCTTCCTTTAATAACCTGACACCTAAAATGTTTAAAAAGGTCCATGATAATCAATATCAATTAACGAAAGAAGCTCATCCAAATCTCGAAGTTATACACCCGGATCAATCCTATACTGGTGAAGTATGGTTCCTAATTGACGGCTTGTCATTCTCTACAACGGCGGAACTCTGTGCGATAGCATACAGCAATAAGCGTGGAAAGTTTATTGGAGAAGAAACAGGTGGAACATATGACGGAAACACATCTGGTGTACAATCCGAACTAGTTTTGCCAAATACAAAAATGGAGATTTCATTTGGAACAGTTAAATACGAAATGGCAGTAAAGAGCCCAAAGGAGATTGGAAGGGGAATTATACCGGAATATAAAATACATTCAACAGTAGAAGATATCATCAATAAGAACGATGTACAACTAAACTTTGCGTTTCAGTTAGCAGGTCAGGAGAATAATTGATCAAAAGCTATCAAAATTCGATTTGACAAGACAAAATCCAGAGTATCAGCATTCCACCAAATTTTAGGACAACTGATCGTGGTTCTGGATCGCCAAAAATTGAACTTGACCACCCACAAGTAATTCCGCGAATTAGCAGATACAATATTGAAAATCTTGTTTGCAAAAAATCAAGTGAGAAATATAACAAAGTGTGATATTGTTTTTTTGTAGCTTCCACCTACTATCTATAATATCTTACTTCAATCTTGAATAATCACTTTTTGTGGCTATTTTGATTATTAATTGAGCCATAATTATCTGATACAGCTAATCCAAGAAACATAAACAAATGATTTGGAATATATTTAAAGGCCTTATTCTCGGGTTTTTGCTGTTTGTTTTTACTTCTTTTTTATGGTACCTGTATGATACAAGCCATATAAAAACACTGCGTGTAAAAAACTGCGAACATGCCGCAGGACAGAGTTTAAAAGCACTTAGTGAACAGGTTAAGGATAGCTGGTTTGAAAGAAAACATAACGACATACATGTTTTCTCAGACAGCTACCCATGTATGTTCTTCCAATTTTATCAGAAGCCTGGAGCCTTATACTTTGGACAGAAAGTGACAAGCGGGCATGATGTGGGTGTTGCAATGACGACAACTGAACTACACCAGTTAGCTGACACCATCTCTGCCAATATGGATTTTCAAGAGATGTTAGATTACCTGGTAGTGAGAGCGAAAACAAATCCCGCACCGGTGCATGAATTTAGATAGGTTTCAGAAATTCTCTGTCAGTTCAAATCATAAATGATTTCACAAAACCTCGTTTGTGAGATATTCATTGGATGCTTAGCTGCTATTGCAAGTCCCGCATAAACCACCATATATCAAGTAATATCTTGTCAAATAAGGTGTGAATTATAAAAATCTGGTAGTTATTTGCCGATTCGTAGGTTTTCCCTTCTAGCAACCCAGTGGAAGACCTTAGCCTGGCTGATATCAACCAGTACGCAGCCCGGAACACCACCTTAGCATGGGCTGCCTCGGCTACGATGCCCGCTGAAACCAATAAGGCCAGTTCGGCAACGTAGCCGGTTAAATGAGCCAAGCTCTCGCCGATTGCTGAATAATTCGGTTATCAGTTTATATACTCTTCGCTAACAGTGTCTTGCCAAAATGGTCCGCCCAATAAATCCAATAATTATGTTGCATATTAGGGTATTGTGCGAGGAGCGAACTTGCTTTCGAAAAAGCTGGGAACAGCTTGGTCTGATTAGGTTAAAACACGAGATATTAGTGACCTATGCAAGGGATCAGGTACCCGGGAAGTAAGTCTCTTTCAGATACTCCCGCAGCGACATTGGCTTGCGGCCCAATAATTGCTCAACAGTATCATGAGTCCCGGCCAACATGCCGTGTTTGGTGGCGGCACCCCACTGGGCAAGAAAGTTGGCTACGACTTCCGGAAAGCCGGCGGCTACTTTCTGGGCGATGTAGGGTGCCAACTCGATGCTTTTGTAAGCGATGGGCTGACCTGCTAACGCGGATAATTCCCGGGCAACGTCTTGAAAGGAATAAGCTTCGCTTCCGGACAGGGTATATTCCTGGTTGTCATGTCCGTCGCTGGTTAGCAGAGCAGCCGTGGCAGCAGCCAGTTCAGTCCGCTTAACGAAAGCTATCCTGCCCTCTCCCGCCGGAAAAAGTATCTCCGCATTGGGGACCTCGCTCCCAATCAGGTACGTAAGGCCTTCAAAGTAGTAGCCGTTTCTGAGAATAGTATACACCAGGCCGGACGCTTTGAGGTAAGCCTCAGTACTCAGGTCGCTTTCCGTAACCTCCTGCATCACAAAATTTGTGCTGCGCTGGATGCTGGTGTAGAAAAGGTGCTTCACCCCTGCTTCCTTTGCAGCGTCTATGACATTCCGGTGCTGGCTTACCCGGTCGGTAAACGCTACGGCGGAAACAAGCAGCACCTTATCAATGCCCCGGAATGCCTGCACCAGTGCAGGGTAGTTAAAGTAGTCGGCTTGCCGGATGTCTATACCCCGCTCTGCAAGGTCCGTAGCCTTGCTGACTTCACGTACCAGGGCGGCAACTTCTGCGGACGGAGTGGTAGTGAGCAAAAAGTCGATAATTTGGTGGCCTAACCCACCCGTGGCTCCAGTTACTAAAATCATGATTAAGAAAATAAAATTTATGTATATTTGCTTGCAATTTGCAAGTGCAAAGATAAAATAAAATACTTGTAATTTGCAAGTGAAAATTAAATCAGTTTTATGAAAGAGCTAAAACAGCGTTCTACCTGCCCCATCAGCTCATCGCTTGACGTGCTTGGAGATAAATGGACCCTGCTCATTCTGCGGGACATGGTATTTGCAGGGAAGTCTGCTTATGGCCAATTCCTTCAGTCAGCGGAAAAGATCGCGACCAACGTTCTGGCCGACCGACTGGCTGTACTGGAATCGCAAGGCATCTTAACTAAGACAGTAGGCGCTGATAAAAAATCGAAGTTTACTTATCGCCTGACGGAAAAAGGTGTTGATACCGTCCCAATTATTGTGGAGTTTGTTCTGTGGGGAACCAAGCATTGCCCCACCATCCTCGACCCTATGTTGCTGGAAGAACTTCAGGCAGGTAAAGACCAGGCCATTAAAAAGTACCAACGGCTTGCCCGAGAAATGGCCTTGGCGTGATAAGAGGCGTGCGTGCTGACTCATGAAAAGCAATGAAATAAACAGCGGTAATATTCCATGCTCGCGTTTCTCTAAGCTTTGAGGGTATTACCAGAATAGCGCATTTTCAGGGTTTTGTCTAACGATGGCGCGGTAGTTGCTGCCTGGTATGGCTAGCAGCTGTTCATAGGTCCAATGCCTTAGTTGTACCTGTCCGTTTTCCGATCGCAGACAAACTGGTTGCAGGCGATATGGTGGTAATAGTATTCAAAATAATTCCAGTGGGTCAATCCATTGGGATTATTCTTTTGCGATCTGAACGTCACAGAATGGTCCGGGAAATTGCCTATCTCGATCCTGGTGATGATTTAAAACAAAGCTGTTGGTTACCCGATAATCAACCTGGAATTCGTAGCCCCAAACCCGCTCCGGCAGCCTTTCGGACACGTACTGACCATCCACCAAAAGTAAATAGGAACCCGGTTTCGATGTACTGTAATAATACGCAGCCGACATCCCCTAACCCTATGATAGATCTTGGCTATACATCCGTACAATTGTAAGTATTATCCCAATACGCATGTGTTCAGCGTTTAATGTCCAGCCGCCGTCAACATCACCGTTCGGTCTGATGACAGCAAAATGCAAAAGCACTGCACCTGCCATTACAACAAAACAGTACTTTTATTTGATAATTTGCTTAGTCCAAGCACTTAGAGATATTGGCATATAAAACCAGGTTTTGTTTTAAGTAAATCTTTACAGAACAACTTCATCCTATCACTCCTTTTTTGATACTCCTGTCTCTCCCGGATGGGCTGTTTCCGGTTCAATGCAGCTGGAAGCAAATATCGGTGAATAAGAGGCTTAAATCTTGAAAAGAGTAGCAGGCTAATGATGTGGAACCTTGTGACGTAACCCTATGGTAATTAACAATTTAAAATATGGACATCCTGCAAGTAAATGGAATTTTATTTATGCTTTGTTGGTCATCCTATTTAAACAGCAACTCAAATTCTTTTATTTACTTCAACTTCCCATATGAAAAAACAAACTTCTACCTCTTTCTGCTTAATCGTCTTATTTTTCCTGCTGATAACGGCCCACGCCTGGGCACAACGAAATGATGTATTAAATCCGGCCACCAAAAAGCAAAATCCTACACTTCATTTACAGCCTTGCAAAACTGACTCAAAGGCAATGAACAAGTGGGCCGCAAAGTACAAAATACAGCAAAATTTGGACCGCTCGTCAAAACTCGTATCCAAATTATCTGCACAGAAAAAAGCTTCCAATGCAATGAATTTATCCTATCTGAAAGATCCGAAAAGGATTGCAATGTGGGATAGTACAAAAAGACAGGCTTTAAAACCGGTTGGCAGGCCGACACTTGCGAAAACTCCTGCACCCAGACCGAAATCTTTCGCAGCAAGAAAGTCGGCAGATGTAATTGTTCCCCACATCCTCCATGTGTCGATGGACGGAAGCGGATTAAAAGATGGAACCAGCTGGGACAACGCGATGGAAGACTTTGCGGAAGCGCTGCAGTTCGCCAGAACCTACGACGGAGTTGAGGAAATCTGGGTCGCTAACGGGATTTATTATCCGCGTTACGATCACCTCAACAGAACAGATGGTGACGAGGGTCATGAGCAAAATGCCAATGTCTTTATGTTAATCCCCGATATCAAAATATATGGCGGCTTTAATCAGACTGAAAATTCTGTCGCAGAAAGAACATTGAGGCTATTGCCGTCAGGCGCATCTTTAAATAGTGTGGACGAACCAATCTCAACGATTTTGAGTGGTGACTATTATGGAGATGATTACAATAGCTTCGCTGAAAACGCCGGGCGCATAATCTTATCTGCCGGTGATGTAGGTACAGCCAGTCTCGACGGCTTCATCGTCACTGGTGGAGCAGGTGGGCGCTCAGTCATAACCCTGGAAGGATATAATCTTGGTTCCAATTATGGTGGAGGCATTGTCGCTATAAACTCATCCCCATCATTAACCAACCTTCTGATCACAGGAAACTCCACGTTTATAGGCAGTGCTATTTTCACCTATCGCTCCAATTTCGTACTGACCAATACATTGGTTGAATACAATCAATGTGCGCGTGGCACTTTTTATCTGGAAGAATCCTCGCCCGTCATCACGAATGCGACCATTACAAAGAATGGCACTGCCTACTCTGGCCCGGGCATGCATTTGCAGGGGCCAGGTAATGCAAAAATCCGGAATTCCATTATTTATGGTAACACTCCCTTATATTCCGCCAGCCTTTATCTGGAAGAAGGTGCCACTGCCTCCTCCTCACACAACATTATTCAATACAGCGGCGGAAGTACCTCCTGGAATTTAAATCTTGTAACAGATGAAGGTGGAAACCTGGACACAGACCCCTTATTCCGCGGCACTTATCCGGGATTGAGACCAACCAGTCCGGCAGTCAACACAGGAAATAGCGAGCTTTACGAACCCTCTAAAATCCCCAACCTGTCGGCCATAACTACTGACCAGAGAGGAACACCGAGGAAAAAAGGGCCAAGCGTAGACATGGGAGCGCTGGAAAGTTTATACGGAAATCTGGTGACGGATCTGGTCCCAAGCGAAGATGGTATATTGTATGTCAAAAAAGGTAGTAATGGAAATGGGAGCAGCTGGACAAATGCCGCAGGCGAAGTGGCCGATGCACTTTTTGCAGCAGCTTTGAATGACAACATCGACAACATCTGGGTTGCAGGCGGAACTTATCACCCGCTTTACCACCCGGACGATTTGACCAAACATGACAAAAGCCGGTTTAACGCTTTTTCAATGGTGGAAGGAGTAAGTTTATATGGTGGCTTTGCAGGCGGAGAACTGACACTCGAAGCACGCAATCTTGCCCTGAAAGAAAATGCCAGTATTCTGAGTGGAGATTTCAACAAAGATGACAATTTTGATTTTACTGATTTCCTTGAAAACGGACCTGATGAATCCACTGCTGAAAACGCCCTTCATCTCATTTATGCAGTGAGCCTGGGTGAGTCCGGGCCGGCAATGAATGGTTTCACCATACAGGGAGCAAATAATATAACTACAGGAATGGACGAAGATGCTCCTTTGGGAAGTATCATAACACTGGTCAATGAAACTGAGATTTCCGTTGATCTCGGCGCAGGGATTTTAATCGTGGAATCATCCCCATTATTTGAGAATCTGATTGTCAGAAATAACCTTGGTTTTTTCGGGGGCGGCATTACGGCCTTCAACGCAGACATGTCGATTACAAATTCGCTCGTTTACGAAAATTTCGATTATGCACTATCCAGTGGAATAGCCATCTTCGGATCCATTAAACGCTCCGTGATGCTTAATACTACTGTGACCAAAAATATTTCGCTGGGTGGACCATGCGTGGCCACCGTATCAGCTGATCTCTGGATTTATAACAGCATCATTCAGCAAAATATAACCATCAACACAGATATATTTCCATTGAATCCTAATTTCCTCGCATATGGCACAGAAGGTGAAGTTTCAAACAGCATCATCGGAGGCAGTGGAGGGAGCCTCGATTGGCAGCTGGAAAATAATTTTGAAGGTCTGGATATGACGGATTTGGGTGGCAATCTGGACGAAGATCCTGTTTTTGCAGATTACCTCACAAATGACTTTTCACTGTCGCAATGCAGCCCGGCTATTGATGCAGGAAATGCGTCACGATATGAAGCCAATACGCTCCCGGCAACGGACCAGGCAGGTAATCCCCGGATTTTTAATAACATCCTGGATATGGGCGCGCTTGAATTGCAGGCTTTGCGGAATCCGGATGTAAAAACCCTGGCAGAAAACGGACAGGAGAGCAATTATTTCTTCGCTAATGACGGTGTGTACCATACCTTCTCAGCAAATGGCGAAGTTTGTAATGCTAATCTGCTGACGCTGATACCAATAGAATTGAGCGGTAATGTTAACGCCAAAGTGTGGGTGGACAATAAGATTCAGAATTACAACGGCGCTGTGTATCTTCAAAGACACTTTGATATCAATCCATCCGATAATCCGGAATCATCATCGGGACGCGTGGTGCTGTATTTTACCCAGAAGGAGTTTGATGCTTTAAATCTACTCTTGAATGCGCCGGAATACCTGCCGACAGGAGAATCAGAAGGAGAAGAAGACAGGAAGGCGAACCTTCGGATTTATCAGTTCCATGGACCAAGCACTGACGATAGTGGCAGCCCGGATTCTTACAAAAGCACCCGCAGGGAAATTGACCCTAACGACGAGGATATCCAATGGAATGCAGTTTTGAACCGCTGGGAAGTAGCATTCGATATGTCTGGTTTCAGCGGCTTTTTTGCTGGTACCGGTTCGCAAAATCCACTGCCGGTAAAACTGGTCAGTTTTGAAGGAAAAAGAACCGATGATCAGAAAACGAGACTTGACTGGAAAGTTACAGAACAGGAAAGTATTGAAGTATATCAGATAGAATATAGCCAAAACGGCAAAAGCTTCGCGAAAATCGGCCAGATTATGGCTAATAAACTGACAAGTACAGATTATACTTATTCGGATTCTCTTTCGCATGCAGGTAACCGCGCTTATTACCGTCTGAAAATTGTAGAAGCGGATGGAAAAGCGGCATACAGCAGGATAATTTCTGTTAGGTTACCTGAAACGGAACAGCTAATTGCCTACCCCGTTCCTGCTAAAAACGATCTTTGGATCGATTGGAAAAAGGCAGATGCGACCTCTTTACAGCTTATTGATTACACAGGAAGGGTTTTGAAAACTGTAAAAAAATCAGGTTCGTCCCAGAAAGTGGATATATCCGGATTACCGGCTGGGATGTTTATTTTGAAGAATAACAGGAATCAGGTTCTAAAAGTAGTTAAAGAGTAAAAAGTGATTAATGCGTAATAGAAATGAGGGCAACCCTACTGCTGGGTTGCCTTATTTTTATATAACTGATTCAGAAAATAGCATTGGCTTTTTACAAAACTGAACAATTTGTTACACTATCGTATCACCTTTCTATGTAGCAGTTTTGGAGCTTTAATTAAATTAGTGAGAAGAACGAATCTCTGATTATAAAATTAACTTTGGTTTCGGCAGGCAAACTTCAACGATCGCTTTTTGAGACTATGACATTAATTTTTTTTGCAAATTAGCTCGAAGATTAGGTGTTTTGATCTGGCAACAGGAAATCGAATTTGGCAATACCGTTTGAGCCAGAACCAGATGACCGCACTTGACGTGGTGCTGAAAGATAACAAAATCGTAGTTAATGGTACAGACGCAACTGTATACTGTATGAACGCTGCAACCGGCGCAGTATTATGGGCCCTCTCCATCAAGTGTCATGCCTAGTGATTTGTTCTACCAGGATGATATTATTTATGGTGTAAGAGGAACCGCCCTAAGGGCAATGGACATTCAATCAGGAAAATTGCTGTGGGATATGCCCTCTTTGGACGGCAATGTAGCAAACCAGAAAAGTGAAATTTTCAGATCGGGAAAAAAATTTGTTAATCTTACTCATGGCCGGCTTAAAAGACCGTCAGTTTAACCGTTATTTTAAATAGGTGGTAAGATACTAACATTTAAACATTGTATGTATTTCTTGGGCTTTCTACCAATATGTTTTTCAAATACCCGCGTAAAGTGACCCAGGTTCTCAAAACCCATTTGATATCCCGCTTCCGATACCGATAGATTTTCCTCACGTAAAAGCCGTGCTGCTTCTTTCATGCGTAAATGTTGATAGTAGTCGTAGATCCCCATACCAAATACCTGCGTAAATATTTTGCGGAGTTTCAGTTCGTTCATACCTGCAATTTGCTTTAATTCCGTGATACTACTGGGCCTGCTCAATGACATAACGATCTTATCCCGTACCCGGTAAACAGCATCAATTTCCTTTTCTTTTAGTTGGCGATTAACAGATTTTTGGCGCTTTCGCAGACTCTCAAATAAATAGAAAAGCAGCTGCATAGCCTTGATCCTGTAATAATAACTTTTCATAGTGCCTGGCTCATCGTTTTTCGCTATTTCATTTACCGTCCGCAGGATATCGTCGGTCATCAGTTCCTCAATCCAGAAATTATTGGTGCTGTCAAACAGGAACTGAAAATGCTCACACTCTTCTCTCAGAAAATTTTTCAAATATTCTGCACTGATACAAATGGCAACGTGCGTTACGCAGGTGTTTTTTGTGAAATGTATTTTTTGATGAATAGCATATGGAAAAATGCGGACATAAGGCGGGTCTGCCATTCGGTTCGTCTTGCGTTTACGTTCATCAATGGTCGTATTATCTTCAAAGACATTGTGAAATAAAAAACCGATACCATCATTGATACCAGATTTCGCGGTTTCGCGGACAAAACTTTCTGTTACAAAAAAAGATCCGGAGTGTATAGCCATATCGGGCAAGAATACAAATCCTTTAAAGAAGTTGACATGGAAATGCTCAAGTTCATTTTCAAGGACTAACCCTACCTTACTGGCGAATTGCAGGATTCTATCATCGATTCGCTTTTCTTCTTCATTATTCATTTTTTCGACTAAAATTAGTAGTTAATCGAGCATTTTAGACATAAAGCTAAAATTACTTTTGCAGTACAAACTTATGTTTTAAAAACTAAAATTGATAGCGATGAAAAAAAAGGTGTTGATATCCGGGGCAAGCTTTGCAGGATTAACTTTGGCGTACTGGTTAAATAAATTTGGCTACGAAGTGACCGTAGTGGAACTCAGCAGCGACCTTAGAACAGGCGGCTCACCGATCGATGTGCGTGGTGAAGCATTGGATGTAGCCAGAGAAATGGGTATATATGATCAAATTAAAGCCAATGAATTTGTTCATACGGATGAGATCGTAAATGCCGAAGATCAGACACTGGCTACCTTTGCTATAAATACTTTGGAGGAGTATCTGGGTGATATTGAGATCCACCGGGGTGATCTGGTAAAAATTATCTATAATGCCATTCCAAAAGATGAAATCAAAATCATTTTCAGCAATAGTATATCCTCATTGATCCAGCACGAAGATCATGTGGAAGTGTCTTTCGGAAAAGGGGAACACCAACTTTATGATTTTGTCTTCGGAGCAGATGGCACCCATTCCACTGTAAGAAAACTTGCATTCGGGCCTGAGGAAGCGTTCAAAAAGTTTCTTGGTGTTTACTTTGCATTTGCCGGAGCAGATCAGATTCAAACAGGCAGACCAAAATCTACCGGCATTGTGTATCGCGAACTGGGAAAACAGGCCGTGATATATCAATTTAAAAACGGGGCGAATGCAATCCTTTTATTTCGGTCACCTCAACTGGATTGGAGCTACCGGAACCACGAACAGCCAAAGCAAATTTTAAGAGAACATTTTGCTGGTAATACCAATTGGAAACTTCCTGAAATCTTAGATGCGATGCTTCAGGCCGATGATTTGTATTTTGATGAAGCATGTCAGATTCATATGCCGGCCTGGACAAAGGGGCGTGCAGGCCTGATCGGTGATGCTTCATACGCGCCAAGCTTTTTCACAGGTATGGGTACCAGCCTGGCTATGCAAGGCGCAACCCTGTTAGCTAAAGAACTTCACGCCCATGAAGATTACCAAATTGCTTTTGCAAGATATAATGAACTGTTTAAACCTTTTGTTGAAAGCGTTCAGGCCCGTGTTACTTATGGGTTAAAAATTCAATTGCCTGAGACGGAGGATGAACTCCAGGCCTCTTTTAAAGCTTTGAGTAATCAATAGTCATAGATCGCAACAGTGAAATCACCGGAATAATTGCCAGGTCAAACGGCTAATTCTTTCCACATGGTTCAGCCATAAAGCCATAAAAGAAAGTATCCAATAACCTGCTGACAGATGGGTAATCATGTGCCTGGCGGCATGATCCTCAACCGGCCAAGCGAAAGTCTTCTACTCACAGGCGATGCCGAATCATCAGGTTACGTATGATTCTCATTATTAATTATTGATTCAATATGGGACTTGAAAAGTCCCCCGGACAAAAAATATCCGGGGACTGATTATTTATTTCTTTTCAAGGAAGTCAGGCGGATATAATACTTGGCCATACTTTTGCGCGATGGCCTGTAATTTTTTAATAGATTCAGGGTCCATGGGTGGCGGTGGAAGGAAAGCACCAGCAGCTACGGGCTCCCCTATTTCTTCAAAAAATTCTTCCAGCCCTGCCGGTACAACCGTGCAAAGCAATCGAGCCAGCTTATCGCTGACATTTTTGAAATAATGGACGATGCCTCCTTCCGGTACCAGGACAAAAGAACCTTTTTTTGCCGTATAGGCTCCGGCTTCGGAAAGAACTTCCACTTCACCATCAAGGATGTAGAAGGACTCGTAAAAATTGGCATGGGAATGTGGCCCAGGGCCATTTTGAGGAGGCACCAGCATTTCAATCGTCGAAAATGCCCCATTCGTTTGCTTACCCGAAACAAGTACACGGTAGTTGCCGCCTACTACGGACAATATTCCTCCGCCTTCCGGTCCAACGGTGATGGGTGCAGGTTTTGAATTTTCCATATGCATTTATTATTTAAATTATAAAACTTGAAGCGATTGGTTAACTAATCGGTGTTAGGGTTTTGAATGAGGTTTAATTGCCAGTAAAACAATCCCGAATACAGCGCAAATGATGATAGCGGTAATATGTGGCAGTGCCTGAAGGATACCGTTATAGCTTTTGCCGAGCACAATAAGCATATCGGCAACAGGGATCATTGTTCCCGCCAGTAAGGTTACGCCCAGAGCCCGTCTTTCTTTCAATAAAACAAGAATACAGATCACCAACCCGGAAAATACATCTCTGATACCTTTAATATAGTGAAAGGAATAATCGCCGTGTGCATTAAAGCGTATACCGTAACCAGCTGTTGCTACTTCCGGAGATATAAAAAAACGGGCACCAAGAAAAATCATTCCCAGGCCTAATAAAAATGCGATAATATAAGAAATTCTGGTTGTCATGATCTTTTGTTTCAGATGTTAAATGATGAAACAAAATTATCAGGACAGCAGGCGGCATTCATGCACCTGGGTTAACAAATCAAGTATTGACTAAAAGTTTTTTTCGGATACGGCTTAGCGATTGCGGCTTTACGCCAACAAACGAAGCGATGTGGTATTGCGAAATCCTTTGCTGCAGGTCTGCGTGGTTTTTTAAAAACCCCTCATAACGGAATTTAGGAGTTTCTGTATAAAAAGAATTAATGTCCTTTAACATTTGTAAAAAAACGGCTTCAATGGCAATGCGGCCATAACGTTCCCCCTCACGAACGGTCGCATAAAGTAATTGCAGGTCACTATGCGAAATCACGAAAACCTCACTTTCTTCTAAGGCCTGAATATTTTTTAAAGATGGGCTTTGAGGAAGAAAACTTTCATAATTACAGACATATTGATTTTCCTGGGAAAAGGAATAAGTCTTCTCTTCGCCATCGTGATTAATGTAGTACCTCATTAATCCCCTGGTAACGAATCCAACTTGCTTGCAAATTTGCCCCTCTGATAAAAAGAAGTCCCCCTTTTTATAAGTTTTTTCCTTAAACAAAGAAGTTACAATGCCTTTCTCTGCCTCATTTAGCGTAATCAGACTTTGTATGTTATCAAGTAAACTGTTTATCATGAAGTGGTATTGCTTCTAAAGCAGCTGATATTTATTTAAATTATTTTTTACGATTAAATTCCTATTTCATCATTTTATTTCCCGATTATTGAAGTCAGACACCCGGTAAATACTTGATGGATTTAATAAAGATATTTGAATAAGATTACTATTTCTGAAAAAATTGTTCCTTTATTGAGACTGACTAACATTTAACAATCTTTTGCAACTGTATCTCAAACCTATTGATGGTCTCTTTTGCTATCTTTTTAAGATGAGAACCTAATACAGTAATGATTTTGTTCGAATTGAATACTAGTATTATCTTGTTTAATAGACCCATGCTTCACCTTGAATACCTTCAAGACGATAACCTCACCCCCGTTATTATCGTTTCAGACATCAACAAGCTAGTTGAACCGCATAGAATTAAGACATAACTTACATAATCCATTTACAACTTAAAGAATCACCTGTAAGATGTACTACTGCGATTGAGGCAGGTCTTCTGGTATAGCATTATGCTTTGCAATTGATATGGCAAATACCTCCATTGTTTTACTTCGGCCTTTCAGCAGGTTCTCTCCAACTGATTTGATTTCGTATGTGGCCGGAAGATGAAGAAGTTTAGCGAGGTCCTCTGATACCAGCAGCTCAGCATTGAAATGATTGCAAAGTCCCTGGATCCTTGCGGATGTATTGAGGACATCGCCCGTGAAGATGATTTCTTTTTTCAGCGATCCGATCTCGCCGGCAGTTACCATTCCTGAATGCACCCCCGCTTTAAATTCCGGCAAAAGACCGAATTTACTGTTATACTTTTCAGCCTGGCTTTCCAAAGCCCTTTTCATTGCAAAGAAGCACTCGATACTGTTATTATTTTTTAAACCGTCTTTCAGTTTCCAGCAGATAATCATCTCATCACCGGCATATTGATAAATTGAGCCACCAAAATCAATAACAGCTTCAGAAAGATCAAAGAAGTATTCTTTTAACATTCTGAAATAAATGACATGGCCCAGATTTTCGGCAATTGTCGTTGAAGACTTCATGTCCAGGAACATGAATATCCTTTTTTCTTCAACAGGATGATGATATTTTCCCAGAAAAAAATTACTTAATGTACCAGGCCCGATACTCATACTGAATTCAGAGTAAAACTGTGTAACGACAATCACCAAAGCCATGTACAGCATAAGACCCACCGCATCAAAGCCAGTGAAAAATGCCCAGGCCGGTGATACCAGGTTTTCAAAAGAGTGCTCACGATGCGTATACAGCGCATTCATCAACAACGTGAAAACCAGAAAAATGAAAGTAATAATCAGGTAAAGCAAGGATTTAAATAAGATCTTCCGGGCGAAGCTCTTTTTGATAAACCACTTACTGAAATAACCAATTTCCAGAATGCCGGTAATTAGTCCCATCATCAGTCCCATCGCTGGGATTGCAAAAATGTTTGCTGCAAATCTGTACTGGTTGCCTGTGGATGGATAATGGTCCAGATCTCCAAGAATTCCTTTTTCCAGTATGCAATAAATCAGGCTAAAAATAAACCATAATACTCCAAACGGAATAATAAGAGCAACTTTTCTTCTGGTTTTCGGTGATAGCATAAATCAGGTATGTGAATCAGGATTCAAAATAACCTAAATTTTCAAATCCAGCGCTATACGGATAAGAATCAGCACTGTAAAATCAACTTTTAACCTTTTCTTATCATCAGCATGGAAATTGCGGCTCGATAAAATGGCTGATCCTAAAAATGGCTATGACAATCACAGGTTTGGCTACGTGCGGCTGATTCATTAAGCGGACATTTGTTATAAATAAAAATCAGAAAAAATGAAAATTATTATAACGGGTTCATTAGGACACATCAGCAAGCCACTTGCTAAAGAGTTGGTACAAAAAGGTCATGCGGTAACTGTGGTCAGCAGTAGCCCGGAAAAACAAATGGACATTGAAGCCATAGGCGCAACAGCAGCCATTGGTTCAATTGAGGACGTCAGTTTTTTGGCAAAAACATTTACCGGTGCCGACGCGGTTTACACCATGCTGCCTCCGTTTAAATTTCAGGAAAATCCCAATCTTGATGCCCGGGAAGAAGCGCGCAGGCTTACAAGCAACTATGTTGCGGCGATTCAGCAATCGGGCGTCAAAAAGGTAGTCCACCTTAGCAGCATAGGGGCCCATACCGATAAGGGAAACGGATTGCTGGCCTTCCATTTTGTGGCAGAGCAGGTTTTGAAGCAATTACCAGCGGATGTAACAATTACGTTTATGCGGCCGGTGGGTTTCTACTACAACTTGTATCAATTTATGGATATTGTGAAAGGAGAAGGTTTTTTAAAAGGTTTCGTAGGTCTGTTTCTTACGCTTCGTCACTACGGCTTAATGGGTCTGCTGCAAGGAAAAAAGGGGCTTATTGTATCCAATTACGGTGCTGATGACAAAATGCCCTGGGTTTCACCAATCGATATTGCTGCTGCGATCTCAGAAGAACTGACATCGAATTTTAAAGGGCGTAAGGCACGCTATGTAGCCAGTGAAGAGCTGACTTGCAGTCAAATTGCAAATATTCTTGGAACTGCCGTTGGTAAACCTTACCTGAAATGGGTAACCATTAGTGATAAACAAATGCTGGATGCATTACTAAAATATAAAATGCCTTTAAGCCTTGCGACTGATATCACCGAAATGAATGCCAGCCAGCGTAATGGCGGGATTTTGTTTGAAGATTACTACAAAAACATACCGACATTGGGCAAAGTAAAAATGAAAGATTTCGCTCAGGAATTTGCAGCCGTTTACAATTCAAAATAGGTTAGATTAGTAAAAAAATATGGAACCTTATCAAATAAAAACCATCAGCCAATACCATAAGGTTTTGGAGATAGCCAAACCGGAACATCCGTTGGTGAGCGTCATCAGCATGGATGATTTCAAACCACCGGCAGGGAACAGCCGGATCAGTGTTGTATTTGATTTTTATGTCATTTCGCTGAAAAGGAATTTTGAGGGCACGATCAAATATACCTATGGACAGCAGGCCTATGATTTTGATGAGGGTATCATGTTTTTCATTGCGCCCAAACAGGTGTTTTCATTTGATGCCGATCAGGATTATAAAAATTCAGGCTGGATGTTACTTGTCCACCCGGATTTTCTATGGGGCACACCGTTGGCAAAAACGATCAGGCAATATGAGTTCTTTGATTATTCGGCAAATGAGGCACTTTTCCTCTCCGAGAAAGAAGAGACAATCATTGGCAGTATTGCCCAGCTGATCAAACAAGAATATCATGCCAACATCGATAAGTTTAGCCAAGGCCTGATCGTTGCACAAATTGAGCTGTTACTCCAGTATTGTGACCGGTTTTACAACCGCCAGTTTTTGACCAGGAAAATTAGCAGTCATCAGATCCTGAACCGCGTGGAAGAAATGCTGGAGGGATATTTCAACAGTGATGACCTGATCCAGAAAGGATTGCCAACCGTACAATTCATTGCTGATACTTTAAATATATCGCCCACCTATTTGAGCGCATTGCTAAAAGCATTGACCGGACAAAGTACGCAACAACACATTCACGAAAAACTTATCGCAAAAGCGAAGGAGAAATTATCCCTAACAGACCAATCGATCAGCGAAATTGCTTATGCATTAGGTTTTGAACACCCACCTTCCTTCAGTAAATTATTTAAGAGTAAAACCAATCTTTCACCCCTGGAATTTCGGGCTTCATTTAATTAACAGATTTATCCATAGAACGATGATCGACCTTTTTGCTGTTTTAAAATCTAGGAATGAGCCTTTGTTTTATTTTGGACTGATCTGCCTTTTGAGCGCTGTTATCACGTTGGTGATCGCAAAATTCAGCGAATCTCAGATAAATGGGGTTAATACCTGGTATAAGCCTTTTAAATTTGCCTTGTCGATCGGTACATTTTGCTGGACCATGGGCTGGTATACCGGGTATCTTGACTTACCCAACCAGGTCAGTATATATAGCTGGACAACCATTATACTATTAGGTTTCGAGTTATTTTATATCACTTTTCAGGCTGCCCGTGGTCAGTTATCGCATTATAATGTCAGTTCATCCCTTTATACTTCGCTTACCGCTGCCATGGCCTTTGCAGCCATAGGTGCCACTTTGTATACCGGCTATATTGGTATTTTATTTTGTTCAGGAGAATTTCCCGAACTCCCCACCTATTACCTCTGGGCTATTCGTATAGGCATCTTTTTATTTGTCGTATTTGCGTTCGAGGGTGCCATCATGGGTGCCAATGGTTCACATAGCGTTGGCGGTTCGGGCGATGACGATGGTTTACCGTTGCTTAACTGGAGCCGTAAATATGGCGATCTGCGTATCGCGCACTTTGTAGGAATGCATGCTTTGCAGGTATTACCGCTAATGGCTTATTATCTGCTCAAGGATATTAAATTGGTTATAATTTCAGGATTAGTTTATGGGGTTTTGGCGCTTTTTTGCCTGGTACAAGCACTTCATAGCAAACCGTTATTAAGGGTTACATAATAATAATTTATTGTGTTTCTTAGCTTTCTGTGTTCCTGATCATTGTCTGAAAATTATCCGATAATCAAAAAACTACTTACCCCAATTTCGGCTACAACATAACCTGTTTTGATCACTTTCCTGACCGGTATTGTACTGAACTTTGCCTTTGTAAATAAATCACTTGATTATGAAAAGGATATTGGTCATTGGCAGTTCGGGATTTGTAGGCGGATATTTAACACGCCAATTGGTAGCAGAGGGTTATTTCGTGCGTTGCCTCGTACGAAACCCCGATAAAGTAAAGCAGCTGGAAGAGCTCGGCTGCGAAATTGTTAAAGGAGATCTTTCCGATTTGTCTTCTGTGCAACATGCGCTTAATTCAATGGATGCCGTTTACATTTCAATTCACACGCTTGCCCCCCAGCACAAAGATACAGCGAACCTGGGCTTCATGGATATCGAAATGAACGGCCTGAAAAATATTGTTGAAGGTTGCAAAATGCACCAGGTACAGCGGCTGATCTACGTGACTTCTCTGGGCATTTCATTGGACAAAAAGGATGCATGGACCAGTGGACGTTGGAAAACGCAGCAATATTTATTGAACAGTGGCTTGGATGTAACTGTGATCCAGCCGGGCATGATCGTTGGTATCGGCGGACAAGGATTTAATATGGTGTTGGCAAATGCTCAGAAGAAGTTAGCATTTGTGGTAGGCAACGGAAGAAATAAGTTTCGCAGTATTGCCATTGATGATCTGACTTACAATCTTATTGGTGTGTTAAACGAACCAAAAGCTTACGGACAGTGCTATGAAGTGGGCAGTGATGATGTATTGACAGGTGATCAGCTGATTGATGCTGCTGCGGAAGTAACAGGTCATCCGCACCCAGGAAAGATTCACATTCCGTTGGCTTTATTACGTTTTGCTGCACCAATTATTGAACGCATAGCGAAGTCTCCAAAAGGTTCTATCAAAGGAGCACTGGATGGACTGGGAGCCGATCTGATTGGTGATCCTTTGGCTATCAGAACACTGTTGCCACGCAGGCCGCTCTCCTACAAACAAGCGGTCGAGCAAGCTTTGAAGATTAATCCAAAAACAGCCTAATTGCATAATGGAAAAAAGCCAGCCCTATCAGATCAAAACGATCAGTGATTTTCACAAATTGCTCGGCGCGCCCGCACCTGAGCACCCTTTAATCAGCATGATTAAAATTAAACCGTTCGATCAAATACCCGACGGTATACCAGGAAATGTGATCAACGGTTTTTATAGCATTTCCCTTAAAAGGGGATTTAAGTCTCCTGTGAAGTTCAAATATGGACAGCAATCCTACGACTTTGATGAAGGCGTGCTTAGTTTTATGTCGCCGGGCCAGATAAGCGGTTTTGATCCTCAAAAATACGCTAGTCCTGAACAGTCAGGCTGGTTGCTTCTTTTCCATCCCGACCTGCTGTGGAATACACCACTTGCCAAAAAGATCAGTCAATATGGTTTTTTTGATTACGCAGTTAACGAGGCGCTGTTTCTTTCGGATAAAGAAGAAGTTACATTAAATCAAATTATAGGTAATATTAGTCAGGAATACCATAATAACATGGATAAGTTCAGCCATGATATTATTATCACGCAACTGGAATCTCTGCTTAATTACTCCGAGCGGTTTTACCAGCGTCAGTTCATGACACGCAGAAAAACGAGTCACCAGATACTCGACCGCTTAAACGAAAAGCTTCTTAATTACTTTGATGATGTGAATGCAACGCAAAATGGGTTGCCAGCAGTAGCCTATCTCGCTGAGCAGCTTCATGTATCGCCTGATTATTTAAGTGGCCTGCTTAAAACACTGACCGGCATAACCACACAGCAGCATATCCATGAAAAGCTTATAGAAAAAGCCAAACAACAGCTATCTACGACGAATCTATCTGTAAGCGAAATTGCCTACCAGCTGGGGTTTGAACATTCACAATCTTTCAGCAAGTTATTCAAAGCTAAAACGAGTCTTTCGCCATTAGCATTCAGGGCTAAATTCAACTGATAATGATGCAATTCCTTCACCTTTTATGTACGAAACCTGCCTCAATATACTTTTCTGACTAAAGTCATTTTGATGTTATAATAATCGCTATTTTGAATCTTATTTAAGCAATGGTGCATAACATCGAACGCCCGTACGCTAAAATTCACTTTGCTATATTTTCTGCACATAGATGCCTCGGCCAATGAATATGTATGGGCCTAATTATAAATACTTTACCTATATTATTATCACGGGTCAAAAGTTTTTTGGTAGCCTGCGTGGGCTTTACGCTCCTATTATTTAGTTAATAGGGGCTGGGTTAAGCCGGGATGATAACTAGCTTACTATCGGAATTTTTAAATAATCTCCATTTATTTCATTTTCCCAGAACCAAACTAACACCTGATTAAACAAAGTATGATTTTGATGAAGTTGCTTTTTCTTCACCTTCATGATCTGCTACTGACATAGGGATGTCACTAGAGGCAAATATCTTTGAATAAAAAACATGACTATCATGAAAGCGAAAAAACTTAACACAGTGCCTGAGCATTACACAACAGTAACACCCTGGATTATTTCTCCATCCTCAGCCAAATTAATTGAATTTTTAAAGTCTGCTTTTGATGCTGAAGAGATCCCTAACAGCAGAATTACAAATGAAGACGGGACTATCATTCATGTAGTTGTAAAAATTGGAGATGCCTTAATTATGCTTTTTGATTCAAGAGACGGCTGGCCCCCTACCCCAAGTTTTTTAAATTTATATGTCGGCGATGTTGAAGATGTTTATCAAAAATCAATAAGACTTGGAGCTAAATCAGTTACCGACATTACGGCTCTATGGTTTGGAGAAAAGGTTTGCAGGATTCTAGATCCATTCGGAAACCTATGGTGGATAAATCAACGCATTGAAGAAATTGACTTTACTAAACCCGGTGAAATTGCACGAATAGCTTCTACTCCGGAAGCAGTACAAGGTATTGCATACATTCAAAAATCATTGGATAAAGCTTTAAAAACACAGAAAAGGTTTTTTGAAATAGGTGAGCCTTAAGGAGAGTGATTACAAATATGCCGGATAAGCTAAAATCGAAATTGGGCAATCACGGGGAAATAACATTTGTTTATCTCTTGCCCATTCCAGTGTTTGAACCTGTTTTCTCGGCAGGCCGAATTGCTTTTTCTTGTCCGTGCTTGTTATCTGTCAAATGAACGGCAAACTGTTACCTACCCTGCCGATGTCTTCCCATTTGATATTGCAGATATCCGTAATATTTATCCATTGCTCAGATACGAAAATTCCTGGCTGTTTACAAGAATTCACAAAGAACTGCTAGCCAACGGAGATCAATCCAACCATAGATGATTCTTTCTTTGTTGAATGTGTGCTTACTTATTGCAGAACTGGATGCATTTATAGACCATTTCGCCAGACAAATCGCTTCTTTCGATCAGAAGGTTGTTGCCTCCATCTTAGGAAAACAGATATATCGTAGTGATGTATAAAAACAGAGCCAACTTTTCTTAATTTAGCTTGATCTCAGATTAAGAAAAGTGACTCTACAATATGTTCTTACATTTCCGCAAGCAGTTCCCGCAACATGATCAGTATTGGGACAAATATTTACCACTTCAGCAACGACTGGAAATTCCGGCTAAAACCGTTTTGCTGAAAGAAGGTCAGGTGTCCCAAAATTATATCTCCATTGAAAAAGGCTGTGTGCGGGCATATTTCGACAAAGACGGAGATGACAAAACGGTACAGTTTTTCTTTGAAAATGCCGGTTTTTCCTTATTTGACAGTTTTGTAAATGAAGTACCAAGCCAGTTTACCATTGAAACGATCGAGCAATCAGTCGTATATCTCTTGTCCAGGATTCATGTGCTTCAACTGATTGAGGATTTCAGCCAAGAACCCGGCTTCATGCAAATATTTCTAAAAATATCGGCCGAACGTCATAGGCGTTACAACAACGAACTGTTATCTTTTATCCGTGACACGCCCGAACAACGCTACCTGCGTCTTTTAAGCGAGCGGCCACATATTATCAGGCGAGTTCCGCAGCATTACATTGCCTCTTATCTGGGAGTAAGCACCGTTCATCTGAGCCGGATCAAAGGCAAAATCACAAGAGGAACAGATCATTTCTGATTTCATAACATATGTTATCGCTGCCAGTCTGCTGCCTGGTTTAATTTTGTCTGAACAAAAACAGATACAAAATGAAAGCAGCAATTATACATCCGGGCAGCGAAGTTCCGGAGTACAGGGAGATCTCTGAACCTATTGAACAAAATGATAACGAAATAGTAGTCACTGTAAGAGCGGTGGCTATCAAGCAACTGGATAAAAGCATTGCATCCGGTCAGCATTACAGCAGTAATACTAAGGAGATGGCTGGTCATATTCCTGGAGGCGATGGTATTTGCGTTTTGCCAGACGGTACCCGTGTTTATGGCATGGGTGTCAACGGGATGATGGCTGAAAAGGCAATTATTCACAAAGACCGCATTGTAAAGTTACCGCCAGCCTTAGATGACGCTACTGCGGCAGCCTTGCCTAATGCAGTAATTGGTGCGGCAATGGGTTTGAAATTTAAAGCAAACATTAAGCAGGGCGATGTGGTGCTGATAAACGGAGCCACTGGGGTTACCGGACGAGTCGCAATTCAACTGGCTAAGTACTATGGTGCTCAAAAAGTAATTGCGACAGGCCGAAATCAGCAGTCACTTGCAGAATTGAAATTATTAGGCACTGACCAGACTATCGCTATTACAGGAGAAGACGCGCCGTTTATTGCGCAATTGCAAGATTGTCACCGGGAAACTCCCATTAATATTGTCATTGACTATCTCTGGGGACATACGGCTGAGCTGATTTTATCTGTTCTAAAAGGCAAAAGCCTGTTTACGAACCCGGTCAGCTACGTATCGGTGGGCAGCATGGCCGGAGATACGATCCGGTTATCGTCTGCGGTGCTACGCAGTGTAGATTTGACGTTGACAGGTTCAGGGATAGGATCATGGCCTCAGGAACATACAAGACGTATTTTCACTGAAATCCTGCCCGAAACCTTGCAACTGGCAGCTGATGGAAAATTGAAACTGGACACAGTTACCGGAGAACCGGACGACATTGCCGATCTGTGGAAACAGGATGTTGCCGATGGAAAACGCCTGGTGGTACTGTTTTAAAAACCTTTGATCTTGTAACTGTTGAAATAAACGGAAACCATCACGTCCATCTTCCTATGCAATCAATTCAAAAAAGTTACTTTATTAGGTGCCACAAACTGGTCAGTTTTGAATTGATCGTTGATGATGATGATGAAGGCAGGATCAAATACAGGTCCGTTTCATTAAAACCCTATCCGGTAACCATGCTCTTAATAGAAGTTATGTATGAACGTTTGAAGAAGCTGGTACCAGGGAATATATATGGGGCTGCAAAATGGTTCTGCGCGTTGACGGGATAGGTTGGTGGCGAGATCGCTGCAACGGGATCTTTATGCCTGGCCATTGTCTGGTTTACCAGCACGTTCATAGGGTACACCAGCATTGTAAAGGGACGCGTTATTCAGCATAAGCAATTCATGATTTACACCTATGCAGCATATTTTGCGGCCGTAACACTGCGTATCTGACTACCCCTGCTGGCCGTTGTTTACGGAGACTTTAACAAAGCTTATGTTGTTGTAGCTTGGCTGTGCTGGGTACCAAATATCTTTGTTGCGTATTTGTTAACCCGAAATATGAATAAATCTGAGAACCAGCTTGTTTGAGGCAATCTGGAAACTGGGAGAACAATTACCTGGGTTATACATCAGTTTTAAAGAAGCTATGATGGAGATCAGTTTAGATAATCTGATTGTTTCTCAAAAATCGGGTATGAATCCGATCAAAATATAGACAAGCACAGCTAATCTACACTTCAACTTTGCTATCCGAAACTGATGAACGCTACAACAAACAAAAATTGACCTTGACAACAAAGCTGCCCCGTTTTCAATTGCTGACATTTGTATCAGAATCTAACAGAAAGAACAATGAACAATCAGACAGTATTAGTTACCGGGGGTACCGGGTTTGTAGGAATCCATACGATTTTACAACTTTTGCAGCAAGGATATACCGTTAAAACTACGATTCGGACATTATCCAAAACGCAAATTATCATTGACGCATTGAAAGAAGCAGGGCTTGCCGATTTGTCAAAACTATCCTTTTTTGAAGCAGATCTTACCAGCGATAAGGGCTGGAATGAAGCCGTTGAAGGCTGTGACTATGTCTTGCATGTAGCTTCTCCTTTTCCACTGACAGAGCCCGAAGACGAGAATGATCTGCTTATTCCAGCACGCGAAGGTTCCCTGAGGGTATTGAAAGCAGCCAGAGATGCCGGCGTCAAACGGGTGGTGCTGACTTCCTCTTTTGCAGCGATCGGTTATGGCGCAGAGCGTAAAGAGCATATTTTCGACGAAAAAGACTGGACAAACAAAAACGCGGCTATCCCGGCCTATATCAAATCCAAAACCGTTGCAGAAGAAGCTGCATGGGAATTTATCAAAAATCAGGGGGAAGGTATGGAACTGGTCGTGATTAATCCGGTCGGAATTTTTGGTCCGATCATCGGCGGCATCTATCCTGCCTCCTATGAAGGAGTTGTTAAGGCAATCCTGGAAGGTAATATCAAAGAAAGTCCAGCTTTCACATTCGGTATCGTTGATGTACGCGATGTGGCAGATATCCATATTAAAGCAATGCTGCCGCCGCAAGCAAACGGGCAACGCTTTCTGGCAACGTCGGAAGGAGCTATGAGTTTTTATGACGTCGCCGAACTGATCAAAAAAGAGCGTCCTGAAAGCTCGTCTTTAATTGCTGACCTGAAACCAATAGCAGCAGAATTTTATATTAAAATGTCCAACAAAAAAGCAGTTGAAGTTTTAAACTGGCATCCACGCAGCAAGCAGGAAGCTATTCTGGCAAGTGTGGATAGCCGGCCAAAATAAGTAAATTTGCGTAACACAAGTTATTTCAGCATTGGAAACTAGCAAAATACACTCCTGCCATCTGGGACCGGAAATCTCGCCGGAATACTTTATACCGGAACACTATTTTATGTTCCTGCTAAAGGGCTCGATGAAAGCCTACGACGGCAACAAACGCTACTCGGTACAACCGGGCGACTATTTTGTCGCCCGGAAAAACCAACTGATCCACTACACCAAGTTCAAAGAAGATGATCAGTTTGAAAAAATTATCATCACGCTGGATGAGGCATTTCTGCGAAGATTTTCAGAGCGGCATACTTATGTTTCCAAACCATCAGATTATACAGATTCCTTTTTATTTATTGAAGAGAACAACTTATTGAAGCACTACATTCAATCTTTGGAGCCCTATTATCTGGGCAACCTGGAACTGGATGAAACCTTTGCCGATTTAAAACGGGAGGAATTATTGCTGATTTTACTCAAATCCCAGCCCGGGCTTGCCAATGTTTTCTTCAATTTCGGAATACCGGATAAAATTGGTCTGGAAGAATTCATGAACAAGAATTTTCGGTTTAATATTAATATCGAACGGTTTGCGTTTCTGTCAGGAAGGAGCGAATCGGCCTTCAAACGTGACTTTCAGAAGACTTTTGGGATGACACCCGGAAGCTGGCTAAAAAAGAAACGTTTAGATGAAGCTTATTTTCAAATCACGCAGTATCATCAGCGCCCAAGCGATGTTTACCTCGAAGTTGGCTTTGAAGACTTATCCCATTTTTCCTATGTTTTCAAAAAACAGTTTGGAAAAACACCCTCACAAGCGGCTTTATAGCAAGATACTTTAAAAGTTTGATCTGGTGACCTATGCTAATATCAATTCAGGGTATTTTTGATTCTTATTACCTTCCCATCTATTTCGTCAGAAAGCAGATACAGTTTCCCAGCTGGACTTTGCACGACTTTGCGTATTCTTAATCTGCTGTCTGTAAAAAGTTCTTCAGCACTTATTATTTTTTCACCTTCTATGACCATACGCCACAAGCTCCCCCGGGACAATCCTCCAACGAGCAGATTACCATTCCAGGTCTCAAATTCATTACCAGAATAAAATTGAAGGCCGGTAGGTGCCACAGTCTGCAGCCAATACCATAAGGGTTCGGTATACTCAACCTTTGAATCAGATTTAGGTTTATAATCTGCATAGCGGTATTTGCCGGTTGTCCTGACAGGCCAGCCGTAGTTAGCCCCTGCCTTTAAAATATTGATTTCGTCACCCTGATGCGTCCCATGTTCGGTAAACCACAAGGTGCCGGTAGATTGATTGACCGTAATGCCTTGTGCCGCCCGGATGCCAACGGCATATAAACCTGGCACAGCCTGCGACCCAAAATCCGGGTTATCATCAGGGATCGTTCCATCCGGATTAATGCGGTAAATTTTCCCTCTTGTGTCTTGAATATTCTGTGCAATCGGGATAAGCGGCTGATCCTTTTCTGTAAATAATCTTTCTCCGATCGTAAAATATAATTTTCCGTCTTTCCCAAAAACCATCCCACCTCCATAGTGATAACGCTCTGTAGTATAAGGCTCTGCTACAAATAAAGTCTTGATCTCTTTCAGCGAACTTCCTGAAAGTGTTGCCCTTACAATTTTGGTAGTCCGAAGGTTTCCCTTTTGCGCTGCATATGAAAGGTAAATAAATTTATTTTTGTTAAAATCCGGATCCAGTACAACCTCAAATCTGCCGGTATTATCACCAAAACCAATCAGGCTGTCAGACATATCAGCGGGGAATCCGGTTATCTTCGTTTTTTCTTTGCTTGATAAATTGATTTTAACCAGGTCGCCATCCTTTTCAGATATTAGCGCATCCTGTTCTGTTATAAAGGCTATACTCCATGGACGCTTTAATCCCTCAAAAACAATTTCTTTTTCAGGGCGTATAACATTAATATCGAAAATTTTGTGTGGCTTGTTTGTTGAAACCTTGTCGGCAATCAGCCAGCCTTCGCTCGTCTTCATCAAATTGAAATAATCTGTGAACAAACCCTTTGCTGTGCTGATCTCCACTTTTGCACTACCCATTTGATCGGTAATGTCAACCGACACAATCCGGGTCTCCAGGTTTTTAGGACTGATACGGGGCCTGAGCAAACTAAGATATTGCGACCTTGAATAATCAATAAATTTTCCATCCCGGTAATTTTTCAGATGGCAGGAAGCATGCATGGCCTTACCTACTTTCGCAGAATCACCTGTTGCCCATCCGTCAAAATACAGTTGGATTGTGTTTTCAATGCGTTGCCGTTCTGTGGCAATATTCTGAGAGTGGACAGTTAAATAAACCGACAACAATGCGGTTAACAAGATTACTTTTTTCATTAAACAATAGTTTTTGATTTCCCTGGGCTAATTGCGCCGTCGGTTGCCCAAAACTATCTAAGACTTTGATATTGAGAGTAGTATAAACCAAATGTAGTAGTACGGATTTATAAATCCGGAGTGACCGACTGTTGATAGACACTGGGGGTCGTGCCCTTGATCTTTTTAAATGTGGCAAAAAAAGTTGATTTGGAATTAAATCCTACTTCATCACCAATGGCTTCAATGGTAATGTTTGTTGTCTGTGACAGCATCGTACAGGCTTCGTTGATTCGGTATTCATTTACGAATAGCGTGAAATTCTTTTCAATATTTTGATTCAATATCCGTGAAAGATAATGGCCTGAAATATTGATTTCCCGGGCAACATCATTAATCTTTAAATCAGGGTTTTTGAAAAGACTTTTATCAGTCATGGCTTTCTGCAGCCGCTCAATGATCTGCTCAACTTCTTTTAGGTCTGTCTTTCGGTCAGCAAATTTATTATTAGCGCCGGAAAAAAGATCATTTGTTTTTTTGCGATTAATCAGAAATAAAATGATCAGATAAATAATAACAGAAAACCACAGCGCACCAAAAATATAACTTCCTTTGGTGATATTCAAAATCGCCCATACATAGAATAAAAACAGAATTGTAACCGCTCCGCAGATAGCCAGCACCAATTTCTCAGATGATTTAACTGATTCACCCTTAACTATTTTTCCTGCAAGAGAAGAGATTAGAAATATGGTGAACCCCATAAAAACACCCCATTGCAGGTAGATCAGCGGAATAGTGTATTTACCCCAAAACTGAGGATGATATTGATAAGGATAAGTCAAACCGATCAACATTATGACCAACAACCAGAAAAATAGCTGAATTACCCATGAGCGAGGCATTTTCCTGATCTGCATCATTTCTGCCTTTGCAAACATATACACCAGCGGCCCAATAAAAAAGCAAGCCGTAAGCCCTATCTGTAAATAGTTTTTGGGTAAATTGTAATCGAAAAAGTAAGCAGCCGACTTACCAACTCTGATACTGATCATGAGCAAAATTGCAGCTAGCAAATGGCCTGATAAATGTTTTTTAGTTCTAAGAAAGAAAAGGTACAAACTTAGGATCAAGCCATTGAATACGCCCAGGCAACTAAAAAAGAATAAAGCTTTGTCACTAAAATTCATACTTATATACATTGCGTAAACTGAACTTACCATTGCTTAGTCATTATATGTAATTTCAATATTTTTGTGGAAGTAGTTCAAATCTGAATACTAAATATGAAAAAATTTAATTCAATAATCCTGCTCTTTTTAGTTGTTTCTGTATCACAATATATGTTATCAAGCTGTATTGACCGTGACCGACTAGATCATGTTCAAGCTTTTGGTGGTCAAATCATCATCGAAGATGGATGTTCTTATAAAGGTAAAAAAGCTTATATCGTTGACTTAGATATGGCTTCAACTTTTGCACCTAAGGAAATTAAAATCAGTTTGACTTCTGACACTATCGATGGAATTAGATATAATAATTTAGTAAGAGTATTCGCCAATCTAGAAGCGCCAGACTCTCTTCTTTATAAGTATAGATTAAACACTAATTTAAACCCAGTAAACGAAAAATGCTCCACTTCAAGGTTTAAAATACAATCTTTTGAAGCAAGTGGAGAATATGGATTTTCAAAAGTCAATTAATTAATCTTGTTCCGCTATGAACTAAGCCTTTGCTTTTAGAAACAAATATTCTTTGCATATAGAACTGCAAATGGTTTCACCCTGTGTACTAAAAGGACAATATTTTTCATAAAATGCATATTACCACTCCTTCATCAGGCCGGTCATATAAAGATCAAATCCTCCTTTGCCACCTGGCCGGTCTGAGGAAAAAACCATGAGATGGTAGGTGAAATTATCTAAGGAGGGCAAAATGGGTCTGTATTCATTGTAGCTTGTATTAATTCGCTTTCCTGCATTGACTGGCGGATTCCATTTACCATTCTCATAAGAGGAATAATAAATATCCTGGCCACCCATGCCCCCGGGACGGTCTGAGACAAAGACCATCATCCCGTCCTGAAAATAAGGACATTTCTCATTGTAAGGACCAGACAACTCTTCTACTTTCCGCAATTTGTAAACTCCGGGATTAAGAAGGCTCTCAGGTGTAACTTCCTCATTTTCTTTTCGTGGAATGCTTAGCTCGTAAATATCAAAATTGCCGTCGCGGTTGGAGCTGAAATATATTTTGTCTCCCAGGTAGGAAAAACTCGGATAACCATCATCAGCAGCCGAATTCAGAATATTAAAATTATACGGTCCTTCAATGCCTTTACTGTTGTTCCAATAATATCTGATTTGCATATTACCTTCGGAGTCATCAGCATAAAAAAGAAAATAATTCCTTTCTTTAAAGCTGGCAAGAATATCATTACCAAACATCAGTGTCTTAGGTCCATATACGTTATAATTACCATTTGCCCTGTTGATCATGCCTTCCAGGGCGCCATTATCAACATAATTATAACTAGCCTGAGTGCCACCTGGGTTATATATTTCCAGATCCAACCGCTTTTTGTACGTGAACTTCGCTGGGAAACTAACAAGATTGAAAACACTTCTCTTGTCTCTTTTTGAAGAAAATGTTAAATATGTTGAGCCGGATTTATTAGAAGATATATTAGAATTATAGTCGTCGAACTCTGAGTTGAACGCATCCAGTCGAACCACATCTTCCAGGAAATCTCCATCCTTTCTTTTGCCGATATCCAATGGCCAGCAACTTTGCAGCAGCAAAGCAAAAGCTAAAATCTTTTTCATACAAATCCTTGTTTTGTTTTATAGATATGGTATCTGGCTATTTAGCTGTAAGCAAGGCTGATTGCTTTCCTATACGTTTGTTATAGATGCCTACTTTAGTATATGATGTTATTTATATATGTATCAAACTCAAGTTTAGTAAATTCCTGTCCATTATTGCCAGATTTTAGTTCCAAACAATATTTTGATCTCTTTTTTCTTACTTTGAAAATCTTTAAATGCCTGAGGATCTTCCAAATTAAGCTTTACTCCATCACAGGAATATTGATGGATGTTTGTAGAATTAAAAACACTACTTTGAATTTCAATTACTTCATTATCATTATATTGATATAAAACAATCCCGTTTGTTTCTGGCCCTCCAATAAGCGCTTTAAACTCATTATTAAGCCATTTTAGATTATTCACTGGGTCTGAAACCCCACATACTGCATCCTTTTCTACTCCTTCAACTGGATCCTCAGTAGTACAATTTGTTGCGAAAACCAAAACGGACACGAACAAAACCGACGATTTTACTTTTGATAGATAGTTGATCATAAGAGAGATTTATTAGGTTTAATATAGGACACAAAAGCAATATACTTGGTTGCACTTAAAGTATAATTAATTATATTATTACTAACTACTGCGACTATTCATGCCCAAACTTCGTAATCCCTATTGACTCGGGTTGGAAAGCTATATGACGTCATAAAACTGAATTAAAATATTATCCTTAATTTTAAAAAATTTCCAGTTATTAGATGTTTTATATTATATGCATCCTATTAATATTATAAGGTAAAGGCAATTAGTAACAATGATGCTGTTGAATTACGTATGAGCGATAAACCTTCTTACCTACATTTTGACAAGCCGGCCTATGCCTGGAAGCCCGACATAGATTACAGAAATTTCCCTGAGTCTTATCGTGTTGGAAAAGGGGAACAGGGTGTTTTGATCTGTGAACCTTACAAGTCAGAGATTGGACAGTTCTGGCGATTTAAAACAAAAATGATAGCCCAGGAAAGCAGCGATAAAATTTTTAATCTATTTCTTGCCTATCTGGATCAAGGGGAATTTGTCGGTGCTGATATGGCCAGAAAATATCTCCAGATGGGCTTTACACGTGCCCGCCGTTATGCAAACTACAAGGGAGGCAAAAAATATGACAAGGATCATGATTATCAGCTTTTGGAAAAAGGCACGGGCCAGCAGGAAAAAGCAGATGCAGCTGCCGTATTTTTTACCAAATGGAAAGAGGCCGAAAGCAATGTTCAATATGCCATTCTGAAAAAAAACTGGAAAAGCACATGGGGTTAAGCAGGCTTTGTTTCCTCTATCAGGATTGAAACAGGATCAACACATCATTTCTTAGCATTATCTTGGTTATAAAAAAACAAAGGTGAGTGATCAGGATTTAATTGCTGACTACCCACCCTTTATTTCCACTTACATACTAATCGTTTTTCTTTCTTTTACATAGTGTTACAACTACAGCAGTTAAGATGACTCCAACAGCTATTTTCCGGGCCAGCCCTTTGGGATTATGCTTTAATTCTGATTTACCGCCTAGTTCGGCAAAAATGTTCGGGATAGTCCCCTTTTTAATGTCATCTATAATCCCTTCAATCATATTAATCCGATCCGCTGCCAAAAGTGGAAGCCAATGCCCATAGCTGGACTCACTGTATTTAAAGGCATACCGGCGTAGTTTTCCGCTTAAGCCGGAAGGCGGAACGGAAGTACCAAAAACAGCCGTAAGATTTGGACGCTCATTCGATTTCAGGATCTCGACCACAGCGGGCTGCTGTTCCGGCCTTTCCCAAATCATTCCTTTGTTATCGTTTTCCGTACGCCTTTTCATAGGGTAAGCCGGTACATCCAGGGGATCTGCATCAACTCCCCACCCATTTATATCTTTATAATTACTCGCTAAAATCTTCATATCAATGATTATTTTGTTGATGGAATCAGAATTGTTTTAATACACTGATCTAGCTTTGCTGAAAAAATATGATAAGCATCCGATACTTCTTCCAGGGGAACACGATGTGTTATAATGCCTTTTGGATTCAGTCTTCCTTCGCGGACATGCTCGATTAATCTTGGAAGCAGTCTTTTTACAGAAGCTTGATTAGCCCTTATGGTAATACCTTTATTTACTACGTTCCCCATCGGAACAAGATTGTCGGTAGGTCCGTAAACACCAACTACAGAAACTACCCCGCCTTTTTTCACCGCATTAATTGCCCAGTGCAAAGCTGTTGCTGAACCTGCCTGTAACATCAGTTTTCTTCCTGTAATGGTTTGCATGGCACTTCCTGCTGCTTCACAGCCTACGGCATCAATACAGACGTCAGCACCCAGCCAATCCGTAGTTCTCTTGATAAACAATACCGGATCTTCAAGGGATTTAAAATTATAAGCTTCACACTGCGCATATTTCTTTACAAAATCCAGGCGATATTCAATGTGATCAATCACGATTACACGGCCTGCACCAAAAAGCCATGCGCAACGTGCAGCCATAATACCGATTGGGCCCGCCCCAAAAATGACAACAGTATCACCCGGTTTAATCGCTGCCATTTCTGCAGCCTGGTAACCTGTTGGTACAACGTCTGTTAAAAGCACAGCATCATCATGATGAAGGTCGTCAGGAATAACCATCGGGCCAATATTCGCATAGGGTACACGCACATATTCTGCCTGCCCGCCGTCAAAACCACCTGCAGTATGTGAGTATCCGAATATCCCTCCTACCGCTGTTGCCTGCGGGTTAGATTCGTGGCAGTTTCCATAGAGTTCCTGCTCGCAGAACACACATTTGCCACAGGCAATATTGAAAGGTACCAAGACATTATCACCGACTTTCAGGTTGTGAACCGAAGGACCCACTTCCTCTACTACACCTATAAATTCATGTCCAAATGTGGTACCAACCCTTGTATCAGGAACAAGCCCATGGTATAAGTGTAAATCAGACCCGCAGATACACGAACGTGTAACCCGTACAATGGCATCTTCCGGATGAAGAATCTCCGGCATTGGCTTGTGATCAACCCGGACTCTATACGGTCCACGATAATTCATTGCTAACATAAGATTTCTGGTTTAGTTGTTACTTATCGCAAATATTTGGCGGCATCAGTAAAGAATTGTACCAGCCTGAAGGAAGAAAGTTTGCAGCATGGAATACTGTGAGGAGGTGCTCCGGAGAAAAGTAGTTTTTACCAGTCAGAATTTTGAGAAAACAGCATTCATTTTCTTTTCGGCACTTTTTTATTTATAAAAGTATAATGAATAAGAAGGCATTGTAGAGCCAATTTTGATAAAAGTGAGTCACCGTTGAGTAATTTCATACCAGTGTGTTGACCAATTCCCAAAGTCAGGAATAGGTCACCTTTCGAGCTGTTGGCTTTAAAGTGTATGTTATATTAATTTTTTATCTACTATATCTTCTGCTTCCATATATAGTAAATTTCATTCGTCATGATCAATCCGTTTGTACAAGTCATAAAGTAAGTCACAGATCATTAACTATCATCTATTTAAAAGCAGGTACCTGACTGCTCCAGCCTGTATACTCCTTAATGCTTCTTACTTCTGGTATAATGTTTGCACAGGCATGATAGTTGCAAAGGCTTTTATAACAGTTCAATTATTTATATGATAAGGCTGGAGTTAAAGTATGATCATTTTTTAAAAGCTGGAATGGGTGACATGTACTATACTTTTTGTTTTTTGAATACTATTCATAAGCGCTCTTCTGGCTTATCTCTTTAACTATGGATAACACTATCCCTTTATTATCAGAAGAAAGTAGACTTGCTGCTTTAAAAAGCTACAAAATTCTGGATACATTGCCCCAGAAGGAATACGATGATCTGACAAAGCTTGCATCCGAAATCTGTCAGACGCCTATTTCCCTGATCAGCCTTCTTGATGATCATAGACAGTGGTTTAAGTCGCACCATGGGCTGGCTGAAAGCGAAACACCACGCGAGTTTGCTTTTTGCAACCATGCGATCATTAATCCCCATGAAATATTTATTGTCAATGATTCCAGAAAGGACAGCCGCTTTTCCAATAATCCCCTCGTCACAGGGGATCCCTATGTAATATTTTATGCCGGTGTTCCTCTGGTTGACTCGAACGGTTTTGCCTTAGGTTCGCTATGTGTTATTGATAATGCAGCCAAACAGCTAAGTGAAGGACAGATTTCGGCTTTAAAAACACTTGCTAAACAGGTCGTAAGTCTCTTGGAATTAAGAAAATCCAATGATGAATTAAAAACTGCAAAAGGCGAACTGGAACAAAGAAACGCTTTGCTGGATGAGGTAATTTTACAGCAAGAACAAAGTGCGGAAATTATTCTGCAATCAGAAAAAAGCCTTCGGGAAACATACCAAAAGCTTGAAATAGCACTTCAGGCCGGGAATCTTGGTTCTTACGATCTTCATCTTGAAACAGGGACTATTAATAGTACAGCCTTATGTAAATCCAATTACGGCCAGCCTGCCGAATCCGTATTTAATTTTGAAGATCTGGTTGCCTGTATTTTGCCGGAAGACAGGCAGTCTATGCAGGATCTGATTACTAATGCGGTACTGACAAAAGGAGCTTATCAGGCTGAGTACCGGGTGAGATGGCCGGATGAAAACATTCATTGGATTGCTGATTCCGGAAAGTGTATTTATGATGAAAATGATGCTCCGGTCAGACTGGTAGGTGTTACAAAAAATATTTCCATGCAAAAGGCGATGGAAGAAAGCCTGGAAAATATGGTGGCAGAACGTACCGAGCAACTAATAGAAGCCAACCAGGCATTGATTGACCTTAACCAGAAAGTTTTTGCCAGCAACGAAATATTACAGAAATCCAATGCAAGCCTTGAACAGTTTGCCTTTATTGCGTCACATGATTTGCAGGAACCTTTAAGAAAAATCCAGTCCTTCGGTGATTTGCTGCATACAAGGCATGCAGATCAGCTGGGCCTGGGCACAGAATATCTCAAAAGAATGCAATCCGCTGCACACAGAATGTCATCTTTGGTACGGGATCTTCTTGTTTTTTCGCGTATCACCGTTCAGGATCAAAAACCTGTAAGTGTATCCCTTAGCCTGGTAGTAGAAGCCGCCTTAGAAGATCTTGAACTGTTCATTCAGGAAACAGACGCTGATATTTATATGGACTCTTTACCCATAGTAAACGGAAATCAATCCCAACTCGGACAGGTTATGCAAAACCTGATTGGCAATGCGTTAAAATTCAGAGTAGCGGATAGGAAGCCGCAAATTCAGATCCGTTACAGAGAAGTAGCCCTGGAACAACTATATGATACGATAAAGCCGGTACAACATGCATCCCATTATCATTGTATTGAAGTGGCTGATAACGGGTCAGGGTTTAATCCTGAGCATGCGGGTAAAATATTCCAGGTTTTCCAAAGATTGCATAGCCCAAGTCAATATCCCGGAACAGGCATTGGCCTTGCCATCTGTGAACGAGTTGTTGCCAACCATGGCGGTGCAATAGCGGCTAATGGAAAGCCTGGTGAAGGAGCTGTTTTCAGCATTTATCTTCCTAAGTAATTTTTCTGTTCCTGGATGCTGTTATTTATTTTCAACAAAAATCCTGTACAATGGCACTTCCGGCGCCTTCTTTAATCATGACAATACTGTTTTCTCTTGCACTTTCAATGGTATAATGTTCACTTTTGCCAATGATCATTCCTGCCGGGGATTTTGTAACAAAAATATAATTTAAATAACTGCTGGTTCTTTCATAAAAATCATCTTCCACAGCTTTTTGCTGAATCACTTTTATGCTTTCAAGGCAACTTTGTTTGGAAGGAAATCCATCGCCGGAGAGAATCAGCTGCGAAGTGCCTGTTGCCTTCAGAAGATAATAATATTGATTTTTGGAGCTGCTTTTAAAGACCTGGAAGATTGCCATACCTGTTGAATAAAGATCGAAAAGCCGCTAGTTAGCTTATTAATCCGGTATTATCAAAACAGGCCATGTTTCCTGCTATGAATAAAATTTCCCTTCCCGGCCCACACAAAACTCTTTTCCAACAATTTCTTTTATAAATTTCAGAGGCGTTGTTCCCAGGTAATGGTGGAAATCTTTAATCAGATGGCTTTGGTCATGATAGCCAAATTCTTCAATAAGCCTATACCAATCCACTTCCCTGTTTTCATTATTCAAAATATGTGCAATTATCTGTTTAAACCTTAAAAACCGCAATAGTTCCTTGGGCGAATAACCCAGATATTTTTTAAAACGCAGCTGAATAGTTCGCTCAGAAAGATCAGCATCCATCGCAATGGCTCTTACAGGCTGAATTGAAGGATTGTTAAAATAGGGAATACTGTGTAGCAACGGAGTTGATGCGCTTTCCGCTTCTTTGATAAAGGCTATAGCATATACTTTAAGCAATTCAATTTTTCCACTTAGAGAAGGGGCATCATTCATCATGGTCCACAGATCAAGGAAACCGGTAGTCTGTAAAAGTTCATCCGGATCAGTCACCGGCTCCCCGCCCAACCTATCCATCGGTAATTGAAACAAGCGGTAAAATCCATCGGCGTTAAAGACGACCACAATGAGGTTTGATTCAGGGAGCAGCTCATAATTCAGCATTTTTCTCAGTGGGCCGATCACGGCTGCCTTATGGATTTCCAATCCGCCAGGCTCATCTGCAAAGGAAATATGTACGGGTTTCCCAAAATTAAAGATCAGCATCATTTCCAGGTTTGGCGATAAATGCTGGTCTGTTTTTTCAAAATCCTGCGGAGTCTGAATACAATAAATATGTGTGATAACCTCATTCAGAGGAGCTCCCATATCAATATGAAATCCGGTTGGTTCCATAGGCTATCAGGTAAATTTTAAAATAATTAACTTGGCAGAAAAAAGGGATAGGAAAGTTAGTCATAATAACTGATTCCGGCGAAGCTTTAAAATCAGGTTTCGTTTTCTTACAATTTTCCGAATCAGCGTCTCCATACTTTTGACATACAAATTAAAAACAACTAAATTTTAATCAGCATGTCAAACAACGCAAAAATCCTGATTACCGGCGCTACCGGAAGTATTGGTAAAGAACTGACAAAATATTTATCATCAAAAGGCATTCCTTTCCGGGCTATGGTGCGCTCCCTGGAAGATGCCAGGGAAATTGCTTCCCTGCCCGGTGCGGAATTAATTCAGGGGGATTTTGATGATCCGAAATCTGTAAAAAGAGCTCTAGAAGGTATGGAGAAAGCATTTTTACTGACCAACTCTTCCGAAAAGGCTGAGCAGCAGCAGTGTGCCTTTGTTGAAACTGCAGTACATACAGGTGTAAAACATATAGTAAAACTTTCTCAATGGGCAGCAGATATAAACTCTTCCGTCCGCTTTTTGCGGTATCATGCTATTGTTGAAAATCTCATTGAAAAATCCGGCATGAATTATACCTTTTTGAGGCCAAACTTATTCATGCAGGGTTTGCTGGGTTATCGGGAAATTATTAACAAACAAAGCCTGTTTTTTGGCGCTATTGGTGATGCAAAAATCAGCTTGATTGATGTCCGTGATATTGCAGCTGTTGCGGCTGAAGCGTTAACTACTCCCGGACACGATAAAAAAATCTATAATCTGACCGGCCCGGAAGCCCTGACACATACAGAATTAGCAGAAAAACTTTCCTTAGCGACTGGCAGAGAAATCAGGTTTGTCGATATTACCCCCGAAATATTAAAAAGTACGCTTCTAAACGTAGGTTTTCCGGAATGGCAGGCTGAAGGGTTGATTGAGGACTATGCGCATTACAAACGGGAAGAAGCCGCAGAAATTCTTCCGGATGTACAGGAAGTAACGGGACTTGAACCACGGAATTTCGACAATTTTGCAAAAGATTACTCCTTTTTATTTTCTGTCTGACTCTTAAAAAAATAACACCTGCTTTGAAATCAAAGCAGGTGTTACGCATTACCCTCAACGTTTTATTTTCTTTTCCTCAAAGCTGAGGATAAAGAAAGGAGTTACTTATATACGAATCGTAGATTAGAACTTCACAAAGATACACATACAAGCTCTAAAACACGTAGTTTTACTTGGTTTGTTTTGTAGAATAATTTCTATTTTTCAATTAATAACTTCAACTTCTTTACTTTATATAAATATCTTTTTTCAAAAATGGGTCATTTTACCACAAATGCATTTCCATTTAAACAGTATTTTTTTCACAAATGTAACCAAAAGAAACTTTTTCAGTTTTCTGATTTGAAGGTTCATCATATGCTCCATCATTATGCCGATACCCGTAAAGGCTAAATATATACAACATCTGAAAACAATTAAAAATGTGTCTGTTAGTGACAAATTTGAAATTAGTTCCAATATTTTTAAATTATTTACTGCCTTTTTATAACCTGCACCTAAATAATTTAACTATTCCATGATAATTATAATATTTACAATATTATTCCTTACATCTGGAACGATCATTCAATAATATCGTTTACCTATTCAATCCAGCAAATCCGATATCCGGACCGGAAAACAAGCATCAGGTAAAAGCATTTAGCAAAAAGGAAATGTATTTGGCAAAATCATATACCGACCAACCTTCCATTCAACGGAAAAATTTTGAAATCAAAAACAATGATTTCAGACCGGCAGTTATGGAATCTGCTTTGTCTTTCCGGCCTTTTGTTGCGCATTTAAAAAATATGCTTAAAGGTGAACCTACGGTAAAATCCGAGTTCTATCGCTATGTGATCAGCAAGTTCGAAACAGAGATGAGCGATACTTCTGCTTTAACGATGCAAAATTCGGTCCGGTACAAAGAGTTGATGGAGTTGGTTTATATGATTCTGACCCCACTTGCTACGAATGAAAAAGAACATTTTTGGGCACTAAGTACTCCGGTTCCGGGTAAGATTTATTTCAGTACTGACGGGTTTTATAATTTCCTGACACAGCAGACGTCTTCGGATCCCACGCTTACCATCAGTCCGGTAACATTGTATAAAAAACAGCAGACACAATTTATATACAGGCTGATTCTTGAACGTTTGTACAAAATTCCGTCTCATGCCAAAAACCAGGTTCTATATCCATACACCGATTTAAATACCAATTTACCCCGGCATTACAGTATTTTTACCGATACCCGGTTTATTGATATACAGCCAAAAGGATCCTTGCCGGAATTGAATTATAAGGTGATTGAGCCGTATCTTCAGGAAGGTGCAGATACTTCATTTCTTGAGGATATTTTACCATTAAATGATTTCAGGCTTGAAGGTTTTTCAGTGATTACCCTGACCGATGTAACCGCAAACCAGGCTACCGAAACAATCCGGGATGTGCTGGTTAATCATACTTACCAATCAGAAAAAAATGAATCGGTGGTACTTGCCTTAAAAACACTGGCCGGGAATGATAAAATTGATTTTGGTTTGATACCTTCTTATCAGATTAATGGAAAATTTGTCATTGCCAGGGCTGAATGTTCCCAGAGCATGGTGGTGGAAGCAGCAAAAAAATACGGCCTTACCCAACAAACCCTTGATACGCTTGTAACTGATTATTTCAGCAATCCGAAAACAGTTATTTTCAATGAACTGTCAAAAGACCAGCTTTCTGCTCACCCCTTGTTCCAGGTGCTGATGGCGGAAGGTGTCACATCCTATGCTTTGGTTCCAGCCTTTTATAACAATAAGCTGGCGGGAATTTTAGAAGTTTTTTCCAAACATAACGTTACGCTGGATGATGCTTTATTTTCCAGGTTACAAACCGCACTGCCTTTAATTGCACAGTTATTAAAATACAGCACCGACGAGTTTAATGCAAAAATCGAGACCATTATAAGAGAAAAATTTACACCGCTTCAGCCTTCTGTTCAATGGAAATTTAATCAGGCTGCCTGGCACTATCTTGAACAGGATTTCAAAAACCAGAATAATAGAGAAATTGAGACTGTTACATTCGAAAAAGTACATCCTTTGTACGGAGCAATTGATATCCGGAATTCTACTTTTGAACGAAACATAGCAGTTAAAGACGACATCAAAAATCAGCTTACCCTGCTGACCGGTACGTTGACTTCTCTGAAAGAAACTGTCAGGTTGAAAACGGCTGAAACACTGGTTTGCAGCTGCGATAAATGGTCCGCTGAGATCAATGAATACCTTTCTTCAGCAGATGAAATTGCACTAAACCGTTTTCTGGCTGCGGAAGTCAATCCGTTTCTGGAAAGAATTAAGATAGAATATCCTGTTACCACAGATATCGTTGATTTCTATTTTGCATCACTTAACGAATCGACCGGGATTGCTTTTGAAAACCGGAGAAAACTGGAAAATTCTTTGCAGCTTATTAATACGTCAGTAGCTGCTTACATTGAAAATGCACAGAAAGCGTTAAAGTCTGCTTACCCGTTTTATTTTGAAAAATTCAGAACAGATGGGATTGAGTATGATATGTATATCGGTCAATCGATGGCTCCTGAAATTCCGTTTGATCCGGTGTACCTGAAAAATCTACGTTTGTGGCAGTTAATGTCGATGGCAGAAATTACCCGATTGACAGAGCGTCTGATACCGCAAATGGAAAAACCACTCCGCACTACGCAGTTGATTTTTATCCATTCTAATCCGATCAATATCAATTTTAGAAATGATGAAAGAAGATTTGATGTGGAAGGCGCCTACAACATTCGTTATGAAATCATAAAAAAACGTATTGATAAAGCGCTCGTACGTGAAAGCCGTGAACGTCTTACTCAACCGGGAAAAATTGCTTTGGTTTATTTCAACGATCATGAAGCAGAAGAATATCTGGAATACATCCACGATTTACAGCAAATGGGATTGCTCGACAATACACTTGAATATCTTGACATAGAAGAATTACAAGGTGTCATAGGTTTGAAAGCATTAAGGATCGGAGTGAAATATTTGTAAAAAACACAAAGCTGACTTACCCAAATAATTTTTCTTCTAAAAAAATCATCAATTAAAACCTTATTGCGCATGAATCAAAACTTTTTTCAAGGATATCATTAAATTATTGAACGATCGTTCCAAAATTATCCTTATTAGTCAGAACCTACCAAAAAAGTTACAAACCTTCAATTTAGAAAATCAATTTTTTTATTACTATTAATACCATAATCATGAAAAATCTTCTTTTAGCACTTGCTGTTTTTATTTACGGTTGTGCACCAAAACAGGAGGCTCCTGCCACACCTCCCCCACCCACATTACCCGTTGTTGAAATTGTGTCTGGCCTTGCTACTACGTATCAGGAATACCCAGCTTCTATCGAAGGAAAAGTCAATGTTGAAATCCGTCCGCAGGTAGCAGGATATCTGGATAAGGTTTTTGTAGACGAAGGTGCTTATGTAAAAGCGGGACAGCCTTTGTTTAAAATCAATGACCAGCCTTTCCGTGAGCAGTTAAACAATGCCAAAGCAAGCTTAGGTGCTGCCAATGCTGCTTTGATCAATACACAGCTTGAAATTGACAAATTCACTCCGCTTGTAGCCAATAAAGTTATCTCCGACTATCAGTTAAAATCAGCCAAAGCAGCTCATGCAGTGGCACTTGCCAACGCAGAACAAGCCAAAGCGATGGTGGGAACCGCGCAGATCAATGTAGGGTATACTACGGTAAAAGCACCGGTGAGCGGATTTGTAGGCAGGTTTCCAAAGAAAAACGGCAGCCTTGTTTCACCGTCAGATCCTGATCCTTTGACACAACTTTCAGATGTTCAGGAAGTACACGTTTATTTTGCTTTGGGAGAAGATGATTTTATCAAATTTAAGAGCCAGTATGCGGGAAATACTTTAAACGAAAAGTTGAAAAAGATGAATGCTATTTCGCTTCTTCTGGCAGATCAGACGGTTTATCCCAAATCGGGAAAAATTGATATGATTGATGGACAGTTTGACAAAAATACAGGAGCTATTACCATGCGTGCTACTTTTCCAAATGCACAGGGATTGCTTCGGTCAGGAAATACAGGAAAGGTGCGGTTGAGCTTACAACATAATGGCGCTATTCTGGTGCCGCAGTCGGCCACTGTGGAGGTACAGGACAAGATATTCGTATATACCGTATCGTCAGACAATAAAGTAAAGAAAGTACCGATCAATATTACAGGAAAAAGCGGCAAGGATTATCTGGTAAGCAGTGGTGTGAAAGCAGGTGACCGCATTGTTTTCAGTGGTCTGGAAATCCTGCAGGAAGGTATTGCCATCACGCCTGAACCTGTGAAACCGGCTCTAGCCCAAAATTAAAAACTTAAAGACAAAATCATGTTTAAGAAATTCATAGACAGACCTGTCTTAGCTACCGTTATTTCCATTTTGCTGGTTATACTCGGGGTGCTTGGACTCACTACCCTACCTTTGCAGCAATTTCCGGATATTGCTCCGCCCGCTGTTCAGGTGATCGCAAATTATCCTGGTGCCAATGCAGAGACCGTTCTTCGCTCCGTTGCGCCTTCCCTAGAAGAATCTATAAACGGTGTGGAAGATATGAGCTACATGAGCTCAACGGCCAGTAATGATGGTTCTTTGGTGATTACCGTTTATTTCAAACTGGGCACCAATCCTGATCAGGCTGCGGTAAATGTTCAGAACCGGGTTTCACAAGCGACAAGCCAGTTGCCTGCCGAGGTGATCCAGGCCGGTGTGACGACTGCCAAACAGCAGAACAGTTTGTTAATGGTGGTTGATCTTTACTCGGAAGACGAAGCGACTTACGATCAGACGTTCCTTGCCAACTATGCCCAGATTAATATTATTCCGGAAATTAAGCGGATTAAAGGTGTAGGACAATCCATTATTTTTGGTGGAAATAAAGATTATTCCATGCGTGTGTGGCTGAATCCAAGTCAGCTTGCTACTTACAATCTCACCCCTAACGAAGTAATTGCAGCAATAAAAGATAAAAATCTTGAAGCAGCACCAGGTAAATTCGGTGAAAATAGTACAGAATCTTTTGAGTATGTGATCAAGTACAAAGGAAAACTGAACAAACCGGAAGAATACGAAAATATCATTATCCGCTCCAATGCTGACGGCTCGATTTTAAGATTAAAAGACGTAGCCAAGGTTGAATTTGGATCTTATACGTATGGAAACTTTACCCGTGTCAATGGAAAACAGGGCGTAAATATTGCGACCATGCAGCTTGCCGGTTCTAACGCGAATGAAATTCAGATCGCCATTCAGGAACTGATGGAAAAAGCCTCCAAGGATTTCCCAAAAGGAATGAAACATTTGATCCTGTATAATACAAAAGACTCTCTGGACCAGTCTATTGAACAGGTAAAACATACGCTGATCGAAGCCTTTATCCTGGTTTTTATTGTGGTTTACATTTTCCTTCAGGATTTCCGTTCTACGCTGATTCCGGCCATAGCCGTTCCGGTAGCTATTTTGGGAACGTTCTTTTTCATGTCACTTTTCGGATTTTCGATTAACCTTCTGACACTTTTTGCACTGGTGTTGGCCATCGGGATTGTCGTCGATGATGCCATTGTCGTCGTCGAGGCCGTGCATTTAAAAATGACGAAAAAAGGATTATCGCCGAAGGCAGCAACAGCCTCGGCCATGAGCGAAATCACCGGTGCTATTATTTCCATTACGCTGATCATGTCCGCGGTGTTTTTACCGGTTGGTTTTCTGGAAGGTTCAACAGGCGTTTTTTACAGACAGTTTGCCTTTACCCTGGCCATCGCCATTGTGATTTCCGCTGTTAACGCGCTGACATTGAGCCCGGCCTTATGTGCGATTTTCCTGAAAGAACATCATCCTGAAAATGTGCCTTATGAAAAGAAAAGTTTCAAGGAGAAATTCTTTATCGGTTTCAATATTGGATTTGACAAACTGACGGATAAATACGTAAACAGTCTGAAATTTCTGATACGTTTCAGATGGTTAAGTCTTGGAGCTCTGGCCCTGGTTGCAATTGCTACCGGATATATGGTGAATACAACCAAAACAGGTTTCATACCATCTGAGGATCAAGGTTTTATTGCAATTTCCTTATCCATGCCGGTTGGCGCTTCACTGGACCGTACCACAGAAGCCATCCACCGTGCTGAACAGATTTTAGGTTCGATGGAATCCAAGCAAACACTAATGGGGCTTTCAGGTTTTAATATTTTAACACAATCGTCCAGCCCTTCTTCTGCCGTAGCTTTTGTACTATTAAAACCTGCAAAAGACAGGGGAGCAAACAAGGATATCAATGCGATTATGAACGAGATCCGGGGAAAACTGAGCGCAATTAAAGGAGCTAATTTCTTCGTCTTTACCTTCCCTACCGTGCCCGGTTTCAGTAATGTCGACGGACTTGATTTCGTTTTGCAGGACAGAAACGGCGGAAAACTGGATAAGTTCAGCGGTGTAGCCAACAACTTCATGGGAGAATTGATGAAACGCCCTGAAATTGCCGTAGCGTTTACTGCATTCCGTGCCGATTACCCGCAGCTTGAAATGGAAGTGGATGAAGTAAAAGCAGAACAGCTGGGCGTCAATGTGAAGGATATTCTACAAACCATGCAAGCCTATTTTGGTAGCTCGCAAGCATCTGATTTCAACCGTTTCGGAAAATATTACCGGGTGATGGTACAGGCTGAAAAAGCAGACCGGACTGACCCGGCTTCGATGGACGGCGTTCTGGTCAAAAACCGTCAGGGCAATATGGTTCCTATCAATACCCTGGTAACGATGAAACGAGTTTACGGACCTGAAACAGCTTCGCGGTATAATCTGTTTAATTCAATCGGTATCAATGCTATTGCAAAACCGGGATTCAGTTCGGGAGATGCGATTAAGGCGGTGCAGGAAGTAGCTGCAAAAAATTTGCCTAATGGATTTAAATATGAATTTTCAGGGATGACAAAAGAAGAAATCTCATCCGGTGGACAGTCTGTTGTAGTTTTTGCACTTTGTCTGCTGTTCGTTTATTTCCTTCTGGCTGCACAGTATGAAAGTTATATTCTTCCATTCTCCGTTATTTTATCTATACCAACCGGAATCTTCGGTGTCTTTGCCGCTATCGGTATGACGGGTATTGAAAACAATATTTATGTACAAGTTGCTTTGATCATGCTGATTGGATTGCTGGCAAAAAATGCAATTCTTATTGTAGAATATGCCGTGCAAAGAAGAAAAGCAGGCAAGCAATTATTACATGCCGCCATCGAAGCTGCTAAACTCCGCCTTCGCCCGATCATCATGACTTCTCTTGCCTTTGTCGTTGGATTGATTCCTATGATGACTGCAACCGGACCTTCGGCACAAGGAAACCACTCAATCAGTATTGGTGCTGCCGGTGGAATGATTACCGGTGTTATCCTGGGTGTATTTATAATTCCCGTTCTGTTTATTGTTTTCCAGTACTTACAGGAGATGGTAACAGGAAAACCTAAAGCCGCTGTCAAACACGAAGAAACCCCTGAACTGGCAGAAGCGATTTAAAGTAAAACAATCATGAAAAATCACCTGAATAAATTTACCTTTTTGGTTTTGCTTGCCGCACTCAGTGCCTGTAAAATCTCAAAGAATATCGAAACCCCGAACGCAGCTCTTCCTGAAAATTTCAGGAATGCTGCAACGGCAGACACGATCAGCATAGCCGACTTACCACTGGACAGCTTTTTTACAGATGCTTCGCTTCAAAGATTACTGGATAGCGCCATCGTAAAAAATTACGACATGCAGGTTGCACTTAAAAATATCGAAAGTGCGCAGCTGCTTTTCAGACAAACACGGTTTGCCTATCTGCCTTCTGCACAGTTTAATCTTGGCGTGAGTTCCAACCGTCCTTCTGATAATAGTTTAAATGGATTGAGCGCCAGTTCATTTTTAGGCACTTCTCATATTGAAGACTTCACGGCAAACGTCGGTCTTTCGTGGGAAGCTGATATCTGGGGTAAAATTCGTAACAGAAACGGCAGGGCATTAGCTGAATATCTGCAATCGATCGAAGCTAAAAATGCCATACAAACCAATCTTGTCGCTACGGTTTCACAAGGTTTTTACAATCTGCTGATGCTGGATGCACAGCTTGCCATTGCACAAAAAAACCTGGCTTTAAACGACAGCACTTTGCGGATTTTCGGATTTCAGTTTACCTCCGGACAAATTTCTTCACTGGCAATCCAGCAGGCGGAAGCGCAAAGATTAGCCGCAGCAAAACTGATTCCCCAGTTACAGCAAAGTATTACCCTTCAGGAAAATGCACTGAGTATCCTGGCGGGAGAATTGCCCGGCAGAACAGAACGTAATAGCAGGCTGGATCAGGTAACTTTTCCTCAAACTTTGTCAGCAGGAGTTCCAACCGCTATGCTGAACCGCAGACCCGACATCCGGCAAATGGAGCTGGCCCTTGATGTTGCCAATGCCAATGTAGGCATTGCCAAAGCAAGCATGTACCCTTCGCTGATCATTACAGCCAGTGGTGGTATCAATTCTTTCAAAGCTTCCAACTGGTTCAGTATTCCTGCGTCCTTATTTGGTCTGGCAGCGGGCGGACTCACCCAGCCTCTTTTTCAGCGCAATCAGTTGAAAACACAATTTGAGGTTTCCAAAGTAGAGCGTGAGAGAACGGTTATTCAATTCCGGCAATCGGTTCTTTATGCTGTGGGTGAAGTTTCTGACGCCCTGGTGAAAATTGAAAAGTTGAAAGAACAGCAGGATATAGCTGCATTGCGTGTCAGAACGCTGGGACAGGCCATTACCAACGCTAACTTGTTATTCCAAAGCGGCATGGCCAATTATCTGGAAGTCATTACTGCACAGAGTAATGTGCTGCAAAGCGAACTGGAACTGGTCGCAATCAAACGTGCACAATTAGAAGCTAATGTAGACTTATATCGTTCGTTAGGAGGCGGATGGAAATGAAAAAACATTTAACCAATCACATCAGATTATTCATTTCCAAATACAAACTGATATTTGGCGGGAATAGAAGTGTGAAAAATAATTACAACAAAGAATGGCCGGAGAACTGGCTGTGCTGAATGTAAGAAAAAGGCTGACCGGAAATCCGGTCAGCCTTTTTCTTGTTAACATAGAATTCTCTGTTACTCCTTTTTACCTCCCTTACTCTGCGTTAAAAAAAATTCACATTAAAGGTAAACTAAGCCGACAAGTATTTATAAATAGCTTCCTGAGACCGGATTTCATTTTCACCTAGATGAGAAACCGGAATGTTTTCCAGGTTCTTATCAATAAAAACGGCCTGCACGTTATCATTCCATTGCATCCTAATTAACTCAATCATTTGCTTCCGGATTGCTTCGTTATATATCGGGAAACATACTTCAATCCGGCGGTAGATATTCCGGTTCATCCAGTCAGCCGATCCCATATAAACTTCTTCTTTTCCGTTGTTGTGAAATATGAAAACACGACCGTGTTCCAGATAACGGTCAACAATTCTTTTCACCACAATATTTTCACTCTGACCCGGAATCCCGGGTACCAGCCGGCAAATACTTCTCACGATCAGGTTGATTTTTACACCCGCATTAGAGGCATCATATAGCTTTGATATCAAAACCTCCTCTTCCAGATTATTCATTTTAATGGTAATTGACGCGTCCAACCCATTTTTCGCATGTTCAATTTCCCTTTCAATCAACTCCAGAAAACGAGCCTGCAGATTGAACTGCGCTACCAGTAAATGCTGGAAAACAAGTGCCGGTTGATTAGCCTTATTTTTCTTTCGGAGAAAATTAAATAGCTGCTCCATTTCCGCCAGCATTGGCTGATAAGCAGTTAATAAAATATGATCCGTGTAAAACCGGGCCGTACTTTCATTCAGGTTCCCGGTTGCCAGCAGTCCAAGATAAGGCAGGTTAGGATGCTTCCTTTTTACCAAAGCAATTTTGGCATGCACTTTCAAACTGTTGCTGCTATACACAATGCGAACGCCCGCCGCTTTCATCTTTTGCGCCCAATGAATATTATTGGCTTCGTCAAACCGGGCTTTCAATTCTACGAGTACTGTTACTTTTTTACCATTTTTCGCTGCGCTGATCAAAGCATAGCCAATCCGCGAATCACTGGCTACGCGGTACATAGTTGTATAAATTTTTTCGACCGAACGATCCATAGCAGCTTGATTGAAGAAACGGATAATCAGGTCATAGGATTGATAGGGAGCGTGAACAATCCTATCTTCCTTTTCAATAGACTTAAATAAAGTTTCAGGAATATCTGCACTTTTCACAGGCTGAACTGCTGGCCAGGACGGGTAAGAGAGCGAAGGATTATGAATAGGGAGCGAGGCAAGATCTTTAAGATTATGATGTTTGCCTCCTTCGACCACAGAAGCTTTATGTAAATTAAAAATCTCGATCATACCCTGTAAGTGGCGGAGTGGCATGCCCGGTTCGTACAAAAAACGGGTAGCAAAACCCATGTCCCTTTTTTTAAGCTGTTTTGCTATTTTCTTAGCCAGGTCGCCATATTCGTCATGCAGATCAAGCTCAGCGTCACGCGTTACTTTCAAATTGTAAGAGCCGTGGATCACAGCATCCGGAAATAAATAGCTTAAATTCTGACGGATTATATCTTCCAGAAAAATAATATAATCCTTGCCTCCACTGGTAATTTTAAGAAATCGTGAAAGATTGGCGGTAGGTATATTAAGCAGATACAGCTGCTCATCTGCGGAGCCATACTGCACAATGACTGCCTGATAAAGCTGATTATTTTCCAGAAAAAAATTCGTATTTCCTTTAATAAGGATAGGTTGCAGAAATCCGGCGATCTGGTTAAAGAAATAATTTTTAGTTTCTTCCTGTAAGTTTTCAGGGATCTGACCATTATAGATCAGTTTGAAACAATACCTGTCAAGTTCCGGCAAAACAGATACTGTGAATATTTTACCAAATATTTCCAGTTGCTGATTAATAATTGCTACGGCCTGCTTGTAAACAGAAGTTTCTGTTTTTTCCTTATCCATTTTTTTCAAGGCCAGTAAAGCCGGCATCCGAACTCGATAAAATTCGTCCAGATTTGATGAATAAATGGATAAAAATTTAATCCGTTCATTCAGCGGAACAGAAGTCTTCCCAGCTTCCTGCAATACCCTTTCATTGAAAGAAAGCCAGCTGATGTCCCGGTTGGCAAAAATATAAGCACTCATAGATGAAATAATGTATCAGGATGCAAAAAATAGAGAACTGGTCAGAAAAGCAACAACGGAAATTACGACACCGAACATGAAAACATTATATGCAATCCGAAGATGCCAGTATTTTTTGCCGAGCACGGCACCCTGCGCATAAATATCTTTGGTCAGACTGGCGTATAAAAAATCCTGGTCATTTATCATAACCTGCATACCTGCAGCATAATCGTTATAACTCATTCTATAAAAATTACCAAAGAAAAGCAGATTCACTTTTTTCTGTTCAACATCTTCTTTGGAGAATGTTCCGGCAGGTACAGAAGGCCTGGTAGATAGTACTGAGAACACAATCGTTGTTACGCAAACAGATAATAAAAGAAGTGTAGGAACCAGTAAATAGGAATCATCTTCCAGTTTCCTCAGCAAAGTGCTTAGTACAATGGATATAATAATGGAGTTGGTTGATATCATGATATTGGCCTTGTTATCCGCCATATCACTCAGTCGCTGATGGTTGCCCGAGGTAATCCGAAACATTGTTTCTATACCTTTTTCCGGCTTTCCCGATTTTTGTTTTTTCTCCTCTTTTATATTAAACACGGTCTCATTTGTTTTTAGCGCTTCAATGATCTAAATCTTACAGATGAATGATCACCTTCTTAATCTTTACAATTTAAAATATTTCGTTCGCAGACCGAAGAGAAGAGGCAGAAATTAAAATGTTCTGCAATGCTTGTCACTGGCAAAGATACCTGCTTTGGCACGATTGTAGTAGTAATTCTAATAAACTATCGAAGAATAAAATATGGATATTGCTATAAATTCAACCAGAGTAGAAAACATTGGAATACTCGCCTACACCAGAATCGGAGATATTCTAATCTCAGTTGTAGGCAAATCAGAGCCAGATGTTTTTTTTAAATTAAAACAAAAAATATCTGAAAAATGTAAAATATCAAAATTTCAGGTTGAGCAATTAAATTTCATAAGAAAATAGATCGTGCTATTAAGAGCTCAACAAAAGGTGTGCTTTACAAAATCTACTTAAAATATAATTAAAATCATATAATATAGCTTTTAAAACTTCAAACCTTTCATAAAATTAAATTATTCTTCTATTTAATTCAATTTAAGCGTTGTTCTGAAATTACAGTATTTTTATAAACTGAATAATGCTCTTCCAGTGAAAATATAAATATTCTAAGTCATCCAAAAAAAGTCATCAAAAAATCGAATTATTTTAATGTAATTCTTCAAAAAAAGCTGGTGATTTTCCAAAAATTTATTAGCTTTGTGACTGAAAACCAGTTAAATGGTTCTCATAACGTTGAGTAAAATCCGACATCCCATAGGTCATGCCTTAGGGATGTTTTTTTATACCCTTCTTTTAAACAAAATTCTTGGTTTATCATTATTTTAAGATGAGGCTACTATTTACCTCATCTTCACAAGCATCTTAAACGGTATATGCTTCACTGCCGTTTATTTGTTTTCCTTTATAATAGTTAAACTCTTCATTTATCTCCCGCCGGTCCGTTTCATTACGCGGATTCACAATAATGACAATTTCCTTTTCGGATAAATTGGTTTCAAATTGTCTGGCATGCCGGTCTGAAATTCCACATGCTTCCAGATGTCTTAAAATCGTAGTTTCTTTAAGATCTGAATCATTTTTCAAAGAGCCGGAAATCAAAATCTTATCGGATAGTACTTCCCCTTTTTTAAAAACCTCAACCAAACGTACATGATCTGCGGAACATGTATCCGTAAGCTCCTGTGATACCAGAATATGAATTTCATCAGGTGAATAATTTCGATTGATTAAAATATTGTAAGCGGTTTCCGCATCTTCCATAGAAACGAAAGTACAGGCAATTGAACCTGCTGGTATTTTATTACTCATAATGAAATGTAGTTATTTTGAAGAATTTCTGGTCTGGCAATATCAACCTGAATCTGCTTAAAACAAAAAAACCGGCATAAATTCATATACCAGTTTTGATTTTTATTATATAGAAAGGCAATTGCCCGAAATAAACATTCCTAAAACCCTAACTTTTGAAACTACAGGTGTAGCTCAAACTAGTTAATCATCATTTTCTTATAACTTGCACCGGTACGTTTCACAAACCATTCGTTTTTCGTCATTGATGTCTTTTTCAATTCAGTAATTAACCAGACTGCACTGGCTGCAATGGCAATTACAAGTATCATGAAAAAATAGGGTCCAACAGTATCCGAATATTTAAGTAGTTGTATCATAACGGTTTCAGTTTAAAATCTTATCAGTTAGGTTTAAAAGCATTTTAAAATAATCATACCATCTTCCAGATTCCACAGTTTTAGCTAAGTACCAGTCTGACAATCAAATAATAGTTTAAATATGCGTATCTTATCTACTTAATCCTTTCAGTTTGTCCTTTTTTGTACCCAACATTGACCAGTGAACGATTCACATATCAGGGGAATAATGCCCGGTTCTTGTTCTTCACTTATCTATGTAATCCGGTTTTTGGATGAAGAATAAGATCATTGTAGTTTTCAGCAAAAAATTTATCTATTGTTTTTATCGCGGAATGACGTAGAAGAAATTGTCTGAACCCTAGATGAAGAAAAAATATATTCCCATATTACTAAGCGGCATTTCTTTCCATCTGAGCATCCTGAATGATTTTTGACATCTTTTTAATTCTCTGCAAAGCTTACTTTAAACTTGCATAACTTTGTACCATTCCAAGAGTGTCTTACAATTTTATGAAAAGTGAAGCTACAAAAACAATAAAACTTGCCTTGCCGATTATTATAGGGGAACTTGCCCAGATGGCACTCCACCTGATTGATACAGCCATGGTAGGTGCAATAAGCTACAAACAACTGGCAGCAGCCGCACTTGTTGTCAACACGATGAACATTCCTTTTGTGATTGGAATCGGGATGACAATCTCTGTGTCTCAAATGGTTTCGCTTTCACATGGAAGGCGTGATGGCCAGCAGGTTTCCCACTATTTATTCAATGGGTTTTGTCTGTGTGCGCTGACTGCCGTGCTCATCTCGCTGACCTTGGTTTTTGGGAAAAATATTCTGTATCATCTTGGTCAGGATCCGGAAGTGGTGAAGCTTGCACTTCCTTTTATGCAGCTTATGGGATTGTCTATTATTCCTATGCTGCTGTTTATGACACTGAAACAATTTACTGATGGGCTGGAATTTACCAAAACGGCTATGATTCTGTCCCTGGCTGGTATGCCGATAAATATTCTATTGAACTGGCTGTTGATTTACGGCAACTGGGGTTTTCCAAGACTCGAACTGGTGGGTGCGGGTTATGCCACCTTAATTACCCGGACGATCATCTTCCTTGCTTTGGGTGCTACCATATTAAGACATAAAACATTTCGCAAATACATTGCTGTCAGAGGTAAGCAATGGCATCTGCAGCGTAAGACATTGGGCGAATTACTTCATATCGGTGTTCCCAGCAGTTTACAAATAGGTATGGAAGCCGGTGCTTTTGCTGTCTCCGGAATTATTATCGGAACCATTGGCGCCGTAGCACAGGCAGCACACCAGATTGCGCTGAGCAGCGCTTCTTTTACATTTATGGTTTCAATGGGCCTGGCCCAGGCCGGATCCATACGGGTCAGCAATGCATTTGGAACATCAAACTGGCCGAAAATTGCGTTGATTGGTAAAAGTACCATGATCACTGCTTTAATCTACGGGATTTTTTGTGCCATAGCCTTTGCCTTATTCCGTTTTGAGTTACCCAAGGCGTTTAATAACAATCGTGAAGTATTGCAGCTTGCCGCATTGTTACTATTATTTGCAGCCGTTTTTCAGATCTCTGATAGTACACAAGCTATTAGTGCCGGTTTGCTAAGAGGAATAAAAGATGTAAAAGCACCGACGATTTTAATTGCTATCGCCTACTGGGTCATTGGCTTGCCAACCGGATATATATTAGCCTTCCACTATGGCATGGGAGCTCCGGGAATCTGGCTTGGACTTATTATTGGTCTGACACTGGCTTCTGTGTTTTTGATTCACCGGTTTTTAAAGATGGCTAAGAGAAACAGTTGATTGTTTGAATTTTACAATCATCCGTTTGATCGCTGTAATGAGGCATGAAGCAGACTGAGTAACTTTGTTTGAACAAAACAAAATTACTATGGATACTCAGAAAACATGGTTCATAACAGGTGCTTCAAAGGGCCTGGGGCTAAGTCTGGTAAAGCAATTATTACAAAAAGGACAAAAAGTAGTTGCTACTTCACGGAATATAGCGGACTTAATAAAAGCTGCCGGACCGGAAAGTGATATATTTTTACCACTTTCAACAGACCTGACCAATGAAGACAGTGTGGCAGAAGCAATGGAAAATACCAGCCATAAATTTGGAAGTATTGATGTAGTAATCAACAATGCGGGATATGGCATTGGAGGCAGTATTGAAGAACTTTCAGATGTGGAAACCCGGATGAGCTTTGACGTCAATGTTTTTGGTACATTGAATGTGATCAGAAAGGCTCTCCCCTACCTGCGTGCACAGAAGTCCGGACATATCATCAACATATCCTCCATTGCAGGTATTGCTCCAGGTACAGGCTGGTCGGTTTATGCCGCGGCAAAACACGCAGTTATTGGATTGTCAGAAGTGCTGGCGGAGGATGTGAAATCTTTTGGTATTAAAGTGACGGTGGTAGCACCAGGCGCATTTCGCACGAGTTTTCTTACACCGGAATCTCTGATTATGACAAGCCATCCCATTGCTGAATACCAGGCTGTACGTGATTCACATGTCCGTTACCTGAATATGGATGGCAATCAGGCGGGAGATCCTGAAAAAGCGGCGGCAGCCATGATTCACATTGTTTCGGAAACGAATCCTCCGCTTTATCTTCTTTTAGGAAAAGATGCTTATGAAAGGGCTTTTGATAAAATGGAGCTTTTAAGCACTGAGTACAAAAAATGGGAAACTTTAACAAAATCGACCGGTTTTCATGAATAAGCCTTTTTACAAGTTGTAGATACTGATAAAATAATCCTGACCTTACCTCTTACATGCGTGGCATAAGGATTGAAGAGAAGTGTTCAGTATTAAAACTTTTAAATAATGGAGAAAAGAAAACTTGGAAGTTCGGATATTGAAATTGCACCGCTGGTTTTTGGCGGAAACGTTTTTGGATGGACCACTGATGACAACCGTACATTTGAATTATTGGATGCCTTTGTTGATGCCGGTTTTAACGCGGTAGATACAGCGGATGTATATTCTGCCTGGGTGCCGGGAAACAAAGGCGGAGAGTCGGAAACGGCCATTGGCAAGTGGTTCAAAAAAAGCGGGAAACGGGATAAAATTGTACTGGCCACAAAAGTAGGCTCAGAAATGGGCCCGGGTAAAAAAGGCCTGAGTAAAAAATACATCTTAGAAGCTGTTGAAAGTTCCTTAACAAGGCTGCAAACGGATTATATCGACTTGTACCAATCGCATTACGATGACCCGAATACGCCTATTGAAGAAACAATGGAGGCGTACAATGAACTCGTAAAAGCGGGAAAGGTACGTATTATTGGTGCATCCAATTTTTCTGTGGATCGTCTGGAAGAATCAGTGAAGATTGGTTTACAAGAAGGTTTTACAGCTTACCAGACCTTTCAGCCTGAATTTAATTTGTTTGACAGACAGGATTTTGAAGAAAATATTGCCCCTTTTACCATTGATAACAACCTGAGTGTGATCAGCTATTTTTCTTTGGCAAGTGGCTTTCTTTCCGGAAAATACCGCTCAAAAGAGGATCTGAAAGGAAGCAAAAGAAGTGGAATGGTTGAAAAATACCTCACTGAAAGAGGTTTTAAAATATTGTCTGCCCTGGACGAAATCGCTTCGGAATACAACAGCAATCCGGCAACAATCTCCTTGGCCTGGATCATCGCCAATCCGGCTGTTACTGCTCCTATTGCCAGTGCAACGAACCTGGATCAGCTAAAACAATTAACGGAAGCGGCCACCATTCAGCTCGATGAAGCAGCCTTCGAAAAACTTACGGATGCCAGTGCCTGGTGATTTTTATTTCCTTAAATCCAATAAAACCGATCGTTATTCTAATAGCGATCGGCTTTGTTATCGTATTGTAAGTTGTTTTTCATAGTCCAGAAGTGACTGATATGGATCGCCGGACAGTCCCAGCAGCATCGCGAAAGCAGGCTCCGTTTTGTAACCCTGTTGTTTTAACTTAATAATTTTCTTACGAAATTCTTCACCAAACTTTAACAGCAACGCGTATTCTATGATCAGATGACAATAGCCATATTGCTGTTGAACAGGAATATTCTGTCCGAAAATTTCTATTTCAAAATTATCTACAAAAAAGCTGGCAATGATTGCTGGTTGAGAATGAATGACAATCTCCCGTATTGTAAACGCTTTGTTTACAGAAAAATGTTTGATGATTGTCCCGGTAAATTCTTCTTTTTGCTGCCAGTAACAAAGTATATCCAAATCACTGTCTTCAATATTGATGTTGATGGGTATTGTTCCGGCAAGAACCGGATCGTATGCATGCAGAACATCTAAAACAGCATATTTCGTCAAAACATTATAGGCTTGCTGCTGTTTTAAGGTACCTAATCTTAAATAAGAAATATCTTTAAAATTGATTACACCAGTATTCATATTTTACTAAATTATAATAATTTTAGAACAAAAGATGATAAGAATCGATAAATTGGAGCCAATCTAAAACCTTTATCCATTTCTTAATGATTTTTATGCGCTATGTGCTGATTACAGGTCTGACATTCATGATGTCTGCTTTTACTTTTCCTTCTTATATACCGGATTCACCCGATGCTTCATGGGATATTCTTTTTGATGGAAAATCTGTCGAAAAATTCCGAGGCTATCAACGCCAGGATTTCCCATCGGAATGCTGGTCTGTGGAAAATGGCCTTCTGAAAACAATTCCCAATGTTAAGAATACGGATCTTTTAACCAAGGAAGAATACAAGAATTTTGAGTTACAGCTGGATTGGAAAGCATCCGTGGGTGGTAATGGAGGTATTTTTTACAACATTAAAGAAGATGCCAAACAGGAAGCCGGCAATGGCAACAGCCCCAACTGGTTAACTAATTTTGAAATGCAGCTGCTGGATGACATTGGTTTCAACGACAAAGAACCCAAACGTTCAGCCGGATCTTTGTACGACCTGATTACTCCTAAAAATAAGGTACTCAAACCTGTCGGGGAATTTAACACTTCACGGCTAATTGTGAAAAACAAACATGCAGAACATTGGCTTAACGGACAAAAAGTAGTTGAATACACCATTGATAGTCCGGAATTGAATGCCCTTATTCAAGCCAGTAAATTTAAGGATGTTCCCGGCTTTGCTCAATATTCGGAAGGACACATTATGTTTCAGCACCATGGACAGGAAATGTGGTACAAAAATATCCGGATACGGCGTTTGTAATAGAACACGCTGTTGCTTATCATACCCATCTATAAAAGTATTTCAAATAATATTAAAATCATGAAACAGTTATTTTCTTTATTAGTGCTTATCCAGCTTTTAAATTCCGCAACCGCTTCGGCTCAGGACACCACTTCGAAACTGGGCTACACCGGATGGAATCACATGGCTCTTCAGGTGAAAGATATTGAAGCAAGCAAGACTTTTTACAGAGAAGTGATTGGCCTGAAACCTGTAACAGTGCCCGACAATTTGAAAGCGATCCGAGGCTGGTTTGACGCAGGTAACGGGCAAATGATCCACTTACTGGCCGGGCGCACAACGCCGGTTGTTAACGATAAAGACGGGGGTCACATGGCCTTGTTTGTTTCTTCTATTGACCAGGCTGAAAAGTTTTTAACGGATAAAAAAATCAAGTTCCACAAACAGGTTCGCTTTGATAAAGTCACACAGATTTACTTTGCTGATCCGGACGGTTACCTGATTGAGCTGAATCAAAAATAAAATGAATTTGCTGGAAACAGAAGGGAGCCAATGATATAACGGCTCCCTTCTGTTCTTAAATTCATCTGAAATAATTTTCAGCACTTTAATATCTATACTTTTCCTGTTTTTTGGAATCTGTTGTCCTACTTCCAACCTGGCCTGTAACACCAATAATGAATAGTCCAGGAAAATTCAAATTAAAATTACCGTTGTTGTTTATAAATGATATAATTTAACCGAATTAGCAGGATTACAATTCGTTAGATTAACCGAATTGTAATGAATAGAATTATTTATTTTTACGAAATTTATGACAAAACACTACGCATGGAAAACCCACTCGCAAAAAGTAAAGTAATATCATTCAACAATGAGAGTTTTAGGAACTACTTATTACTAAATCATATGAGCAGAAGGTGGGAGTATCTGAGCTTACTGCCAGCAGAACTGATTTCCACGCAGACCTGGATCAAATTGCACAATCAGGCACGGGAAAATCTTGCCAAGAAGGGTTCAGAACTGATTGGATATGAACTTATTGACAATGAAATCATCAGTCATGAAACCATAGCATCAGATAGCTGGCCGGAACACTGGATGTGGGTCATCAAATTTAGCGCCAACTAAAATTCTTAGAGATCAGCATAAAGTATTTTTTCCTCAAACGAATGTGAACAGCCTATTGCAAACATTTTTCCTCACTATAAACCTTGTTCTCTTTTTAGACTGAGCGCTTTTGTTCCAGGATTATCATATTGTTAAGTGCTGATAATTGAAGCAAACAATAAATATCTTTGCATTGCAAACAGCACTTTACTGAGACATGAAACAGGAAAAAATATTTACATTAGAAACCGGACGTTGTATAAAAATAATTACAGAAGGATTGCTTGCTGAAGATTTTTCAAGGATTACGGTAACTATTGATGTTTTGATAAAAGATCCCAAAGAAGAAAATTTTCATTTGCCGATTGTCGAAACACATCCAAAATACTGGAAACTCAAAAAACTAAATGCAGAACAATCCAGAATACTTCAAAATGAATACAGCGGTGTTACCGAAAAGCAAATAAGAAAAGCAGTGAAGGAATTTGAACAAATGCTAAGTCCTACGCTGCTTCAATCATAAACATCAACAATTGTAAATCTGCGGCTGCTGATGTTTATACTTTTTATAAAGAATAACGCTTGTACATAAACGTTATTCTTTATAAAGATTTTTTAGAAATTTTTCAAAGCCCACACTGATACAGATCGGCCATTCACTTTGAATTCAGCATTGCCATCATCACCAACGGTAATTTCATCCGGAATATTTCCGATATAATCTACAAATGTTTTTCCTGCATGCCTTTCACCAACAAACATGGTCTTGGCACTTTCATCACCGTTGGAAATAAGGATGGCACAACCGGAACCTTCATGTTCGTCATCCCCTTCCCTTGTCCAGCCTATGCAGTTCATCTGATCAAAATAATCATTTTGATTACCGTATGCCAGATGTTTACGTGCATGAAGCAATGTTTCAATTTTATCCTGCTTTTCCAGTGTTATTTCATGTTCCTGACCGTCATTGCCTTTATCGGTATATTGACTGCCATACAAATCAGTGTAAAAAACACATGGATAACCGTCTTTACGCAATAAGATCAATGTATAAGCCAAAGGTCTGAACCAGGCTTCAACGGTTTGTTCCAAAGATTGCAAAGGTTGGGTATCATGATTTTCAACCAATGTTACCGCCAGTTCAGGACATTTTTGAACCAGGGTATCATCAAATATTGTACACAGGTTAAAATCGTTGTTTTCCTTGGATGCTTTAAAGAATTTAGCCTGAAGCGGTGCATCAAAAAGAGACATTCTTTTGTCTGTTGATTCAATATAAGCTAACATCGAATCAAGATCATATGGTGCCCAGTACTCTCCGACTGTGTAGAATTCTTTCTGATATTTTCCTCTTAAATGGTCCAGCCACTCATTATAAAACTGAGGATCCATATGCTTGATAGCATCCAGGCGGAATCCATCTACTCCAACAGTTTCATAAAACCACTCTCCCCAGCGTTTTAACTCTTCCTTTACATGCGGATTGCGAAAATCGATGTCTGAAAGCATAAGATAATCGTAATTTCCATTTTCAACATCCAGCACATCCTGCCAGCCTTCGCCATATTGATTCTGAATGCTGTAAATAGCAGTTTCTTCATTCTTTGCATCAAAATCCACACCAGAGAAACACTGATAGTCCCATACGAAACTGGAATATTTGCCATTCCGTGCAGGAAAAGTAAATTTCGTATAAGCTTCTATTTCAAAAGATTCACTTATAAACTCAGTACGGTTGTCAGGTGTTACCTTCTTTACAGTAACGGTTTCCTTTTCGTCTGCTCCACCCATATGGTTTAATACCACATCCGCATATACTTGAAGTCCTGCTTCTTTACCGGCCGCTACAGCAGCTAAAAGTTCTTCTTTGGTTCCGTATTTTGTTCGTACTGCACCTTTTTGATCAAATTCGCCCAGATCGTACAAGTCATACGAATCATATCCCGGAGACTCAGGCCCATCCATACCTTTGTGTGCGGGTGGAAGCCATACGGAGTCTATTCCTATTTCTTTAAGTCTTTTTGCTTCATTTTTAAAGTGGTTCCACAAACTTCCGTCCGCGGGAAAGTACCATTCGAAAAATTGTAGCATTGTAAAATTCTCCATGCAGTAATTTAATGTTGATGATGACACGTGTAAATTCATTACTTCCCCATTAGCGAAGTTGTAGTGCCATTTGCAATTATTGTGCCATAAACGAATATTGCTTATATGTTTTTAGAGCCAGTCAATCAATCTTACAATGCACTCACTAAATCACTTTTCGATATTCGTTTTGCAATTTATTCACATGCGAATATTTTCCCCAGACATTCAAAATGTCAGTCATAGGTACTCTCTTAAATCTAAAAGACTAAAAAATAAAATACTGAAATAAGGATTAGATATTTTTAACAAACTAGCATTAAACCACTTATATACTCTAATTCCACTACTTTCAAGTTTTGACATAAAAAGTAAATCTAAGTAGCCTTAAAGACAAAAAATGCGCTGGTATGATAGTTTTACAACCTATAATATTAGACCCTAAAACACTTTCGGTCTAAAATACTAAATTATTTATTAACCGTAAACTTGTATTATATCAAGATGAAAAAGTTACTCCTTTCTATATGCCTGATCACGATCAGCACATGTACTTTTGCACAAACGTTCAGTATCGGACCAAAAGCAGGTATTAACATCAGCAACTACACTAGCGGCGACATTGACTCTGATCCTTTGGTAGGTTACCACATTGGTGGACTTCTTAATTTTGGATTTGGAAAAAATTTCTCCATCCAGCCTGAAGTTTTATTTTCAACGCAAGGCGCCAAACTTCAGCGTCCGGCCGGTCAACAGGATTTTAAAATCAGTTATCTGACTATTCCGGTTATGTTCAAACTTAAAACAAACGGAGGTTTTTTCGTTGAAGCTGGTCCGCAGGTAGGATTTAGAACATCACAGGATCTTCCAGATCAAACCATTAATCATTTTGCAAAAAACCTTGATCTGGCCGTAGGCGCAGGTATTGGCTACCAGACGAAAATCGGTTTAGGTATCGGTGCACGTTATATTGCAGGATTATCGAAGGTTGGAAATTTCTCTGGTCAGAATATTAATCCGGATTTTAAAAACAGTGTAATTCAGGCAAGTATTTTCTGGGCCATTCCATTGATTAACAATAACTAAGAACGTTATCGTTATCAGGTAAACTGCTACGGTTTCTGATTACAGGTAATAGTATATTTGCTAAGTCAGCCATCAGAAAGTTAATTTCTGATGGCTTATTTTTTTCTAACCACATTGAAAACAGTATTCTCTTTCTCTCTTCAATATCATTGACAAAATAAGCAGGCACCTAATCTGGCGTGATTATTATATTTTTTAACCCATCGTTAACCTTTAAATAAACTTTTAATGCAGGAAATAAAACCCGGGTACCGCCCCATTGAAGATTATGGTCTCATTGGCAATATGAAAACGGTAGCATTGGTATCCATGGATGGATGTATTGATTTTATGTCTTACCCTGATTTTGACTCACCCACAATTTTCGCCAAAATACTGGATTATCAGAAAGGCGGAAGCTTTTCAGTTTCACCTCAGATTAAAGATTATAAAACCAAACAGCTTTATTTGCCTGGTACGGCAGTACTGCTGACTCGCTTTTTCTCTGATGACGGTATCGCTGAACTTACCGATTATATGCCGATTACGGAAGGACATGCAAAGAAATCAAATACCATTGTTCGGGAAGTAAAAACGGTACGTGGGTCAATTACCTATCAGGTGAAATGTGATCCTTCCTTCGATTATGCAAGAGCTGGGCACGAGTGTGAGATAAAGGATAATGAAATTACATTCCGTGCTGATGACAAGGATAAAACCATACTGCGTCTAACAGGAACAGTGCCTATTGAAATAAAAGAAAATTATGGCTATGCTGAATTTACTTTACATGAGTCGGAAGTAGCTTATCTGATCCTGGAAAACGGGGATCAGAAAAAGAAAGATATAAGTCCTCTCGAAGAATATAAAGAAAAAACGTACACGGAGACGATCAACTTTTGGCGTGATTGGTCTAAAAAATCCAATTACAAAGGAAAATGGAATGAAATGGTGAATCGTTCCGCCATTACCTTAAAATTACTGACCTCCTCTGAACTAGGTTCCATGGTAGCGGCGGCTACTTTTAGTCTGCCGGAAACATTAGGGGCAGGCCGAAACTGGGATTACCGGTATACCTGGATCAGAGATGCAGCATTTACCATGTATGCCTTTTTACGGCTTGGCTATACAGATGAAGCTACTGCATTTTTAAAATGGATTCACAACCGATGCAAAGATGATAAGTTGTTTTTAATGTATTCTATTCACGGAGAACACGATCTGGCCGAGAAAGAACTTGATCATCTGGAAGGTTACAAAAAATCTAAACCAGTAAGAATTGGAAATGCGGCGCAGGATCAGCTTCAAATCGATATTTACGGTGAGCTGATCGACACGATCTATATTTATAACAAACAGCATTCTGCTGTTACTTACGAATTCTGGGAAACAATTGAAAAACAGATTGAGCAGGTTATTGAAAACTGGCAGAAGTCGGATCATGGGATCTGGGAGATCCGAAATGTCGAAAAAGAATTTCTGCATAGCCGGCTGATGTGCTGGGTCGCTATGGACCGTGCCATTAAAATTGCAGAGCATCGTTCTTTTCCCTTTCCTAAAAAACTCTGGAACGATGTCCGGGATGAAATTTATCTGGACATATATCATAATTTCTGGAATGAAGAGCTGGGCGCCTGGGTACAGTATAAAGGTGCAAAAAATGTGGACGCAAGTGTATTGCTAATGTCACTGCTTCATTTTATTTCCCCGCATGAGCCCCGCTGGCTGTCTACGATGAAAGTGGTAGAAGAAGAATTAGGACTGGATGTACTTTTGTACCGTTACAAAAACGGACCGGAGGAATTTGACGGACTTTCTGGTGATGAAGGAACGTTCAACATGTGTTCATTCTGGTATATTGAATCGCTGGCTAAAAGCGGAGAGGTTACCAAAGCACTGGATAGTTTTGAAAAAATGGCAGCTTATGCGAATCATCTCGGACTATTCAGTGAACAGATAAGCCACAAGGCAGAACATCTTGGTAATTTTCCGCAGGCGTTCACACATCTTGCTCTGATCAGCGCAGCACTGGAAATTGACAAACAGCTGAACCGGTTGTAAGGATGGGCAAATAGTTTCTTCCTTTGTACGTCAAAGGCATTACCTACATCTAACATAAATTTTTGCTGTTTGGCTAAGGCACTATTCGTTTTAGCTGAACAGCAAAAAAATTACTATAAAATAGAAGACTTTGCAGAAGAAATATTTTTGTTCGTGACTTTACCTTAGGATATAACTTGATTTTTTATGTTTAAGAAACTTATAAAATTGAAAAATAATAGAAAAAGTTAGACTTATATTTGTGTAATGAAAAGCACGATTTTGCCTTACAAGCCTCAATTTAATAAGTATGGGATCGGGTTAACGGGACATCCTTCTGTCTTTCCCCTAAACGCCCGTATCTTTCATTCCGCTTGTCTGATTTCTATAGCGGCACTGATTTACAACATACCTTTTAATTACTTTATTGGCCTGCCGGAGGTTTCGCTGGCCTGTGTCATTGTACTCACCATCTGTCTTGGATTGTACTATGCATCCAGAGCTTTCAAAAAAGTCAGTGAAAGCATTTTAATTTCTAATTTTTTAGGGCTGGGGCTATTCATTTTCACATACTTTGTTAATGGAGGCTTATCCGGCCCGGCAGATCAGTTTTTTCTGTTATTTCTGTTGCTAAGTATTGCCATAACTCCTACAAGTCAATACAAAATCTGGATTCCTGCCAATTTGATTATTGTTATTTTCCTGCACATTTTGGAGTACTATTATCCAGGTTTGTTTCCAGATCCCTATAATTCACGGCAGGAGCATTTTATTGATCAGACATCTTCCTATGTTATCGTTGCTCTGCTGATCTTTTTTTGTACCGCGTATATCCGCAATAGCTACGAACGGGAAAAGGCATCTACCGTAATTAAGGCAAGGTCGATAGAGAAGAAAAATTTAAGAATTGTAAAGCAAAACACGGAGCTTGAAAATCTTAATGATGAGAAAAGCAAACTAATGTCCATCATTGCCCATGATCTAAGATCTCCCTTGTCCAGTATTCAGAATTATCTGGAATTATTATCGGCATATGAACTGAACAATGAGGAAAAGGCAGACATTGAGAAAGATCTGCTTCATGCTACCAAAGATACACTGGCCATGCTGACAAAACTATTGGCATGGTCTAAATCTCAGCTTCACGGCGTAGTAGCCTATCCTCAGTCATTGAATATTAGTACTTTCCTAGAAGAAACCCTCGATTTTGAAAAGACAGTTGCAGAACGAAAAGGCATCAAACTGGATTACTTTTTTGATCCTTCCCTGATGGTTTATGCAGACAAAGACATGATGCAGCTGATTGTCAGGAATTTTATCGGAAATGCGATTAAGTTTACAAATACAGGAGGTACCATAACAGTACGTGCAGAAACTGATCCTGGAAGCTGCATCATCGTTATTAAAGATTCAGGAATAGGCATTCCGGAGGAACGACAATCAGATCTGTTTTCACTGAAAGCTCAGTCTACTTTTGGGACAAAAGGAGAAAAAGGAGTGGGTTTAGGTCTTTTGCTTTGCCTAGAATATATTAAAGCACAAAATGGAAAGATCTGGTTTGAAAGTATACCTGCACGTGGTTCCAGCTTCTATATTTCTATTCCAAGAAATTCTGCTATTTCCACTAAGCCTTTCGATTTGAACTGATAAAATGTTCCTTGCAATACTAATGTAGATAAAGGATTCACTAATCAAGTAAGTACCCTCCTATCAGATTTTACCTGGCATGATTATGGAATATTTTTAATTAGCATCTACCATTACTTACGGTTTCCCATGATACGCATCACACCTTTTTATACTCGGTTAGCACATATCCTGATCAGTATCATCTGCCTTTTTTATATTGCCATCATCGGCCGTACTTTACTGGCACCACTAATTTTCGCCCTGTTATTTTCTTTGCTGCTGCTGCCATTCTCCGTCTTTCTTGAAAACAAGTTCCGCTTTCCACGTTGGGCATCTTCCCTGGTTGCATTGTTGAGTCTTATCATTGCCATTGTCAGCATCATGACAGTCCTGGGCTCTCAGCTCACAGAACTTGCCCAGGACTGGCCGGCTTTTAAGCAGCAGGTACTTACCGGAACAGTCGATCTGCAAAAATGGATTTCAATGAAATTTCATGTGGATAGCGAGCAGCAAATGGATTATGTGAATGATTCGGCCACCAAGGCCTTAAACACGGGTACGACCTTACTGGGCCACACATTACTATCCGTTTCCTCTATTTTCATTTCGTTGCTGTTCATTTTCCTTTATACTTTTTTCATCCTTCTGCACAGACGTTTACTGCTACGGTTTCTGGTCTCTCTTTTCGACGAGAAACAAAGTGTTGTAGTTTATGATATTGTTAACCAGATACAATACATTGTCAAGAAATATATTGTCGGACTATTCTTGCAAATGATGATTGTTACTGGGCTTTCCGTTGCAGCATTTACTATTCTGGGCATTAAATATGGATTTTTGTTAGGGCTTATTACGGGTATTTTCAATTTAATCCCTTACATAGGTATTCTTACTGCTTTGTTGTTAGCCGTCCTGATCACCTTCGCTACATCAACAACCAGCCATATTCTATTTGTCATGATTGCAATATTTGTCATTCACCTGATTGACAGCAATTACATTATGCCAAAAATTGTGGGTTCGAAGGTGAAAATTAATACCCTCATTGCTTTAATAGGTTTGGTATTTGGGGAAATGATCTGGGGAATTACCGGTATGTTTCTATCGATTCCCGTTATCGCTATCATTAAAGTAATATTTGACAGAGTTGACGGGCTGAAATCCTGGGGAATGGTATTAGGTGATGACGATAGCCATCCGGATACCAAGCCCGCCACGCAGGAATTAAGAGAGGATGAAATAAACAGGGCTGAACCAGTTTCTAACTAGCCCGACTACGAAAAAGATAAGTAATGAGACACGGTTAAATTCGCCTCCTGCGAAAATATAACCGTGTTTTTTGTGCTTCTCTCCTTAATTTTATTTATAGATCCAGGTGGTTAGTGTCAAAAAGATGTAAGACGTATTAACAAAGCGTTAAAAAAACTTAAAAGCTGCAATCTGTGCCACAAAAGAACGTATTTCGTGGTATCAATCCTATGAAAGCCAACAACGCTGATACAATCACATGACATGATTTTACAAGGAAATTTTTCCTCTACCAACCATATACCATTTTTATGAACGATCAACTAAGAGCATTGCTGGCAGCCAATTCCGGTCTTCCTTTCACTTCGATTAATGATGATTCCAACCTTTCAAAAGACCTGGGACTTGACAGTCTGGATACCGTAGATCTTATTTTACAAATGGAGGATATGTTCCAGATTGCTATACCGGATGAAGATTATCAAAACCTGCAAACAGTCAAACAATTCAGTGATTATCTTCAAATGAAAGTTATAGCTCAGGCATGACATCTTTTTAGTAGATCACAAAGGCATTCAATTTAATGATTTCTAATATGAAACATCTTTACTCCCACCCTTTATAATCAATAAAAATTCTTCATATAAATCCGATGACTTTGAACGAAACACCCCCTTGTGTTACAGGATCATCAAGGTCATCCATCCGCTCTATTCCAATTGCAAGAGATTCCTGAGCATTAATCATTACCTAAAACTGAATGTTCGAAATTATTTTAAAAATATTTTAAAATAATTTACTGACTACAACAGAATAAAACTTGGTTTTTTCTGAAATATAAGCTCTTGACAAAGTACACTCCAAATATAATTTTAGATAAGTGTTATTAAATAACATTTTCTATCGCAAAGTTAAAAATCAAAATAAAAACATTGCTGCTTGAAATTTAATGCGAAATCTTATTAACTATTAAAACTCACAAAACAGTATTATTAAAATCAGCAATATTTAAATAATACAATTTTTTAATGTCTTTTTTACCCAAATTGTTTGTTTATATCAACTTTAAAAAGAGTTCTTCAACTTTCGTATCAGTCACAATTTGTATATATTATGTATATTATTCATACATTTGCATTGTAATAAAAACTAAAAACAACAGCGAAGTTGTAAATATGATTATCTATGAAAAATGCAAACAAAATGATAGCAATTGCCTTGTTGGCACTAGCTATCGCTACCAGAGCACTTGCCTCTAATGACGAAAAATTAAAAGTAACTGTAATCAACAAAGTATTACCTGCTTCAAGTCCTGCTTTGGATGGGCCAGCACCACAACTGGTTAATCTTTCAGTTAAGACTGCTGAAAAATCAGCGGTGCAAAAAGCAAGTATTGTAGAGCTTAAATTGAATAGCATTGCTAAGTAATCGTTGAAAAAGAAAGGAAAGGTGTAAATTCAAGTAAAATGGTATGTACCATTTACTTGTCCTTCTAAACTTGCAAATAATTAAATCAGCGATTTATTTCCGAATATTTTGAAATGAATCCCCCGATATAGCATAGAAAGGCTCTGGCATATGTCCAGAGCCTTTTTGCATAGATGTTATCTGTAGTCACTATCATTGCGAATATCTACTCATCATAAATGCTGCATTTTTAATGCTGCATCTTTCCTGTCTGAGGCATAATAATTTTAAGTGGTTCGTCTACAAGACAATTCATCTCAAGCAGAATAAAAACCATTTAATCTTACAGCTTATTATGGAGACTAAGGAAAATGAGCATTACATAGAATTCAGTCAGGAATTTTCTGTTCCGGCGGAAACTCTTTACGAAGCCTGGACATCACCGGAGCACCTGAAACAATGGTGGCATCCAATGCAGAACTCACTTGTTAATGTAAAAAACGAACTCAACGAAGGTGGCGTCGTGGCTTACGAATTTGAAAGAAAGGAATTTGAAGTATCGGGTGAGTACCAGCAGGTACAGCCCAATGAAAAATTGGTTTACAGCTGGAACTGGAAGTTTTTCAATGACCTTCCTAATGAGTCGTACATCCTGACGATTGGTTTCAAACCCAAGGACGAAGGAAGTATTCTTACCGTAAAACAAGAAGGACTTCCTGGAGAAGAAGCTGCGCTACCGCACCAAGATGCCTGGAAAGCTGCTTTTGAAAGTTTAAAATCGCATCTGGAAGGCAACTCAGAAGAGAGCACAGAAAAACAATCAGCTGAGAACGCAGGAAAAGAAAATAACAGTGTAAAAAGTGATGAAGGCATGAATGACCGCTCCGGCGGCTATAATGAACTGCCTGAACAGGCAAAGGTTGGAGGTGGATGAGCATAAAAAAAACCGGGTTTTAGCTGATACTAAAACCCGGTTTTTTTATCCCTTAATCAGCTTATTTGAACTTAGAAGTCGGCAGATCTGTGCAGCCCCTTCCCGGATGAGAGTCGGAAAGCATTAGCCTGAAAAATTTCTCATTGGGATTATCAGTATGCAACGTGGAATACCAGAGATAAGATTATTAATTCAGAAAGTGAAATCTTTTTCTATCTGATATTACTCTAAAAATCCACTTCTGGTTTTCCGGGTTCAATGGACATTCAACTGATTATATTTTTTTTGGATAGTTGTCAGATAATCCTGATTCTTTGCCGACTTTTTAAATCTGGCATAAACCGATTTAAATTGGGGAGAAACACCGTCAACTTTTAGCACGTTATAAACATTTTTCGCTTGTAAATACTCTTTTAAAAAGTCCGGGTAACCCAATTTTTCAATTTTATCATATGCTTTCACCGGAAATATTGCAGATACAGAATCCGGTTTCATCCCTTCAAGTTCTTTGTAAACAGGAACATTTATTCTGGAATATAGAAAATTGCCGACAACAGTACTATAAATACCCATGTGATATTTCAAAGCAAGCGAATCACCTGGTACCTTATTGATCACTTTTCTGATCGATTCCGGAATACCAATACTATCCGCCGGGCTGTCATAATTCGACATGACATAATTCTGAACAAAAGAGAGGGAAATCATCTCATTTTGTGCTTTTAGGACGTCAGACAATTCCGGATTAAGCGTAGCGCTTTCTTTTAGATGCCTGTAAAGCTTTGCTAAATCTTTTTCAAGAGTATCCTTTACACTCAGAAATTCATCCTGTTTTAATTGAAAATAATTCGTTCCATTTACTTTATTATGACTGGTAAGCAATGACTTAGATTCCGTAAGGTATTCGTTGATCGTTGCCTCATCGCCCAGATATTTAATTCCGTGTGGTTTTTGGAGGCTATCAAACAGTACTTTAAATTCATCACCAGCAATCATATACGCTTCGGCCTCCTTATCTCCTGCTACTACAGTCCCAAAAAGAGGATGTGCAAGATCAAATTCAAGGACACCATTTCCGGCACTGTCCAAAGTGGATTCAGAAAGTAAAATCCGGTCCATGCTTATCATATCCATTGTAAATGCCTGAATTTTTGAATTTTCATTTCCCTCACAATGCACTGAAATTTTTACTTTATCTATAGCCTTTTTACCACAACTGCTTAGTAAGCAAACAACCAGGACAGATCGTAAAAAAGCTTTTAAATTATTTTTCATAACTAACCAATCTATTTCTTAATTTAATTTTACCTCTTAGAGCCTGTTAAAATGTTATATATAATTCTATTCAGGATCGATTAATATCTTCTTCCGAATTTGTAGCGCTAAGAAAAGAAGCATTTAACCTAAAAAATAATTTATTTAACTTTTATAAGTAAATTGAACCCTTCTAATATCCTAAATATAATATGAAAAGAATATTCCCGACCAACCCAAAACATTTCTCCCGGTATTTCTTATTGCCGGCACTTTCCTTGCTACTGGCCGTTTGTACCGTCCAAGCAAATAATTACAATACAAAACCGTTGGCTTCTCCCTTGGAAGGACGATGGGATATTACAGTAGACGTGGCAGGAAAACCTTCACCATCCTGGCTCGAAGTGAGACATTCCGGAAACCATACATTGATTGGACAGTTCGTAGGCTTTTCAGGAAGTGCCCGCCCTATCTCAGAAGTACATTTTAAAGATGGTAAAATGTCTTTTGCTATTCCTCCGCAATGGGAAAAAGGAGATAAGGATCTTACCGTGGAAGGTACACTTTCGGGAGAGAAACTGACCGGAACAATGAACACCGTTGATGGAAAAACGTATAGCTGGACCGGCGTTCGTGCACCTGCTCTGCGCAGAACAACGCCGCCGGTTTGGGGAAAAGCAATTGCACTGACAAATGGGAACGAACTTAAAGGATGGCATGCTACGGGAACGAATCAATGGGTGATATCCAATGGTATTTTGAAAAGTGATAAATCCGGAGCAAACCTGGTAACAGACGCAAAGTACGATGATTTTAAGCTACATGCAGAGTTCCGTATTCCAAAGGGAAGCAACAGTGGGGTATATCTGCGTGGCCGCTATGAAATGCAGGTTACGGATGGCAAAGGTCTGGAACCTGCTGTGGATCAATTGGGTGCAGTCTACGGTTTTATCAGTCCTAGTGAAATGATGGCAAAAGAACCTGGCGAATGGCAGACCTTTGATGTTACACTGATTGGAAGAATGCTTACGCTTTCGGTAAATGGTAAAACAGTGATTACAAACCAGGAAATTCCGGGTATCACCGGCGGCGCTATGGACAGCAACGAAGCAGAGCCGGGCCCATTGCTTATTCAGGGTGACCACGGTCCTGTTGAATACCGTAACATTGTCATAACACCTGCCAAATAATAAAATCAGTTTTTAAATACAATTACCAAAGCAGCAATCATTTATTGCTGCTTTTTTTATAAATTATTCTCAATTCCTTAAATCAAAAATCTTTAATAATTTTTACCTTACCACTAATATTCCATGTAAATTCCTACTCGATCTGTTATGAAAAACCTCTTCATTTTTGTAGCTGCGCTTTTATTTCATCTCAATTCTTTTGCACAAAATTCCAATACCTTATTTCTTACCTATGCACTTTCCAACCCTGAGCCCATGTACAATAGAGCCTTGGATGGCGGTGCGGGTTATCGCCCCTTGGCTTCGGGTTCATTTGGCCTGCGCTATTATGTCAAAAGTTCAAAAATTGTTACACTTGAAACAGGCATTGAGTATTCACAATTCCATTTCAAACTTGATTATGTGGATAATCCGTACACCGTAATTCCTGATAAAAAGCAGACTACCAGACTGATCTCCATTCCGGTTTATGCCCATTTGACATTTTTGAAGTACTTTTTTCTTAATGGCGGCTTATTGATTGATACCGAAATCAACAAGCAGAAAAACGACATTGACAAACAATCCGGCCTTGGCTTAGGTCTTGGTATTGGTTTAAAGTACCATTATAACAAGATCAATATTTTTATAAATCCTTTTCTTGAAAGACATGCCTTTTTAGGATTTGACAATTCTCCTGGTACAAGGCAGAGTATTATAAATCCGGGGGGAAGAGTTGGTTTAGGTTATTCGTTTTAAGCCGCTTTTAATCCTTTCCAATAGCATTTTACTGAAAGCAGTACTCTTACGGTACTGCTTTTATTTTTATAGCATGACTCATTTACTTGTGCAAACGAAATAAGACCGTTGACAATGCCACTAATTCCTGAAAATATTATGAAACTATTTCTCAGCATTTGTTACCGTCACACCATTAAATGACGACTAACATGAAGTCGAATTCATAATTATTAAACCTGGGTCTTAAACTTTACCAACGATGAAAGCACTTTTAATTCAATCTTCAGAAAACAGGGGAAGGCCTGTCTTAAAACACAAAAATATACTCACCGTTCATCTGGGCTGCAATGTACTTTTGCTCAATGCTCACGATATAACTTATTTGCAAGGAGACGGAAACTACACCTACGTATATACTGTACAGGGTAAACGTTATCTTCTTGCTAAAACAATGAAAGCTATTCAGACCATTTTAAATGCCGGTTTTCTTCGTATTCACAAATCGTATACTATTAATCCTGTACACCTTGTTGCACGTATTAAAGCTGACCGCGTTCTTTTGAGCAGTGGTCAGCAGCTACCTATTGCAAGAAGAAGAATTATCGAAATGCACGAAATCATGTCGCAGGAATATGTTCAGGTTGGATAGCTAGAGAATACATAAAGCAATGTGCCAGCTTTTTATGGCTGGCACCTTAACTAACGTGTGATAAAGGAGGACTTACATGGTACAATGCTATAAAAAAACTAGTAATCGACAATGAAGAACTTAGTTAACGGTAATATACTTCATACTTATTTTCAGATCAATGAATGGAAATTGCAATAATAAACAGTTAATCAGTTACTTATTGTAATTTGAAAATATCTTCTCAAATGTAAAGGAATGTACGTTGTTGGCACTGCATACAGGTACAATTTCGGTTTTACGGTACTTATTTATTTTAAAGGCTTTTTATAGGAAATGAAAATTTATTTATCACTAAATTTGAATATTCCCACTTAATACTATACTTTTTTATGAAAGCAATTTCTTCATTTTATTTATTGATCTTACTACTTATTGTTTTTGATACCAATGCACAGCAAAAATCTAAATTCACGGACGATTGGAAACTAGGCGTTGCCATGTATACGTTTCATACGGTTTCATTTCCGGAAGCCATTGATAAAGTCGACAGCGCAGGCATTCACCTGATCGAAGGAATGACTTTTCACAGATCCGGCAAAGCCCTAAAAGACTCTGCCATCTCACAGCTTTCACCTTCCGGAATTGCTCAGATCAAAAAGATAGCAGAAAATAAAAAAGTAGAAATAGGATCAGTTTATATTGGTGGAGGAAAAACGGTAGAATCCTGGAAGAAAGAATTTGAAATTGCAAAACAGCTTGGAGCCAAGTTTGTTACTGCTGAACCGCCTGTCAACATGTGGGACAGCATTGATAGCCTTGCCGGTATATATGGCTTGAAAGTAGCCATTCACGAACACTGGAAAGGTGTAAGCGCTTACTGGCATCCGGATTCTGTATTGGCAGCCATCAAAGATCACCCTAATTTTGGCGCATGTGCGGATCTTGGCCACTGGCCTAAAAGCGGTATTGATCCTGTGGAAGGTGTAAAAAAACTAAGAGGGCATATCATGGCGATTCATTTGAAAGACATAGCTGAATTTAATAATACAAAAATTCAGGATGTTACAGTTGGAACAGGCGTTGTCAATTTTCCCGGTGTATTCGAAGAATTGAAAAAACAGGGATTTCGAGGTAACATTTATATTGAACGTGATGCTGAGACCAAACCCAGCAATCTGCCGTCCGTGATTGAGACGGTAAAATATTATAATAAGGAAGTGAAGAAGTTGAAATAGTTATTTGGCAGTCGGCTTTCGGTAATCGGCAGTCAGTTTATATGAAAAGAAATACTTTGTCATAATAACTTTTTGAAAAGTTATCTGTAATTAAAATAAAATTGGCTGACTCCGTTTATCCTAATAGACGATATCAGCCAATTTTGTTTAATATATTTAACGATTAAACAAATAAAGAACACGAATGAAAAGCTTCAACACCACTCTCCTGATTATATTTACCTTACTAATAGCAAGTTACCATACCTCCAAGGCACGAAGTACACCTCTTTAAATCAAAACGGATTCACATCTGAATGAAAGCCTGTACTGTCAGATTGAGTGATCCAGATCCGAAATTTGAAAGTAGTATATGGTCAGATTTAAATAAAGGTTTTATCGGAAATATCACGGATAATCTGGTCAAATTCACTGGCAGAGATTAGAAAACGATCCAATATTTCATTTTTTTCTTCTTCTGAATTAGAAAAATCTTTTAGAAGATTTATCAGTCCCATCATACGTGCAAGAGGAGCGCGTACAATATGCGATTGAGCCCATGCAATTTCCTTTAATTTTTTATTCTGAAGCTGTATGGTGAGCAGGTTTTGTTTATAATCGGTAATATCCCGCAAAGATCCTAATGCCCGGATTGCAACCCCATCAGAGTTGCGCATGAAGATAATACGGTATTCTACCAGCGCCAACGTACTATCTGCTTTAATAAACCGGCATTCGGAGGTAACCACATCTGTATTTTTATCATACATGCTTCTCTCCAGATCTATCATGACGCGTTCCTTATCCTCAGAAAAAATATTTTCTGTCCACAGATTATTATTATAAATAGCCAGGTCATAGCCATATACATCCTGAAATCCTGTTCCCCACTCCACTCTGTCCTTTAAAATATCCCAGTCGAAAATAGCCTCATTCGCAGCCTTTAGTATCATCCTGAACCGGTCATTACTCAATTTTAAAGCCTGGGTTGCTAGGACAGAGTCCGTAATATCTCTTGAGCAGACTACAATGCCGCCTACTGCAGAATCTTGAGTCATATTAGTTGCCGTAGTAGTAATCCATCGCCAGTTTCCGGCAGAATCACAAAACCGGAAAGCATCAATTTTCACCTGGTGAAGATGGGACAAGCCCGAAAATATTTCAAAAACTTCTTTCTGGTCTGACGGATGAATATAATTAAAGCCGTTTTTTCCGATGAGATCTTTCGGACTAAAGCCAAGGACGGCATAGTAACTTTCACTTACAAACCTATAATTCCCTTCCAAATCCACGATTCCGATCAGGTCTGTTCCTTCCTGAACCAGCGCCTTGAAACGCCTTTCACTAGCAATCAGCTGCTTTTCTTTCTGCACTTGCCGAGTAACATCGGTTATGACACACAAATTAAATCCAGGCAGAATGGAAGTTTTGGCACTTATACTTCCAAAAATGGAAGTTCCGTATTTGCGTTTTAACCGCGCTGTTTTATTAGACTCCTGTTCACTCAAAAGAACTTGCCATGCCTGCACATTCCCATCCGTATCTGAATTCAGCAATGTATTCAGGTTAATTCCTTTCATTTCCGGCTTAGTATACCCGAACATATCAAGAGCCGCTGAATTAAAATCCAGGCAGTTGCCACAATCATCAACTATCAGGATGGCATCCCGGGTATGTTCAAATACTGCCTTAAATTTTTTATCTGCTTTTCTTTTTTCGGTAATATCCTGAATTACCCCATGTACTGCAATGAGTTTTCCTTCCTTGTTTTTTTCAAAACGAAGCCTTTGAAATACCCATTTGATTTCGTTTTTTTCTGTTATAATACGATGCTCAAATTCCGTACTTTCTTTATCAGCATAGAGTTTTTCTCTATTCAGGAGGTACCAGTCTTCGGGATGAAGACAGGTTTTAAGATTTTCATTTGTAGGTGAAAAATACTCTGGATTTCTGCCAAAGATTTCATAAACATCCGGAGACCATTCTGCCAAATCATTTTGAACATTTCGTATCCAATAGCCTAACCCTGCAATCTTCTGTACATCCAGAAGCTTTTCATTTAAACGCACAGTTTCACTTTGCGCTACAAGTATTTCAGTGATGTCTGTTGCCAGAATCAGCTCCGCTTTTTTTCCGTCCAGATAAATAATATTCCCCTGTATCTGTACGATGATAACTTCACCATTTTTCTTTTGATGCCTGTATACATTACTGCTGAATAACTTATCATGTTTTCTGACAAATTCAACAGCAGAAAACATAACCGGAATATCTTCAGCAGGACGTAAGTCCTTTATGGTAAGCTCTAAAAATTCTTCTTTACTATATCCATAGTGCCTTGATGCCGATTCATTTACAAATAATATTTTGTAAGTTTCCAAATCATATACCCACATTGGCTGAGGATTTAGCTCAAAAAAATCGTGGTACATTACTTCCTCTTTGATCTTCTTATCCTTGCACTTCGCCTCAATCTTGTAGATTTTCCTCATTAATTACTATCGTGATACATTCAACGTTAAGCATCCATCTAAAAAACTGAAAATGCTTCGATAATTCGAATACAATTTTTAAAACCATTATTTATGTAAATATTTTACTATGACAAATGTACAACTAGTTTTATTATATAATTAAACAAGAAACCTTTTCTGATTGTATTTCAGAATTATTCTCAATTGATTAAAAAAAAAGTGCTTAAAAAAACCACTACAATGAAGTATGTCATTCTGTTTAAATATTTCTTGGCATCAAACCATACCTTTTAGATAAAAGAGAGAGAGCACATCAATTCTTACAATAGCATAAAAAATCAAAACAGACCTACTAAGAAAAAGAATCACTTAGTCTCAATACTAAAGCCTTTATTGCCAAGAAGCTGGTTTAAATTTAAAATAATAGTTGTAGAATTTAAACAGATATTAAGCTATCAAAAATGTTGAGACGATACCTGATTTAAAACCAAAAAAACTGCATGGAAATAATTACAAAATCAGATACCTATTAAACATTGTTTTACAGCTACTTAGCTAAAAGAAAAAGCTCTGGAAAATCCAAAGCCCTTTACTAAATATTTCTCACAGTCTTAGAGTATAAGACATGTAGTAAATTTACTAGAAAAACTACTCAATTCCGAATTTGAAAAATAACATTTTGTACAAAAACAAATAATATAGAAAAGCTTATTGTTATTATTACAATATATCGTTTGGAAAGCATTAGACAAGTTTGCAAGAGGTTACTTGCGTTCTAACCTGCATAATGAGCTAAAAAATAATATTTAAAAATATTAAATTAATCCTAAAATTGATAGAACAGAATTTTTTAACGCACTGCAATATACGATAAAGGCTATTAATGCATAGAATTAATAGGTTCTGAATCCTGATCATTACTTGGGATATATTGTCTGTATTGACTTTCAGACCAGATTTTTACAATTCTGAAAATGATCATTGCTTCCAGGATCAACAATAGTTATTGCACTATACAATAGGATAGCAAGCCAAGTACAGAAAATTTATCCACCTATATTTGGCGTATCAACATTAAGAATTCGATCATTCACGGCCTTAAAGAATTCCAAAAAACAATATTAACATTAACTTTTCCAAAAAATGGCACAAACCACATGGGTTGTAGATAAGTTGCACTCCGAAGTGCAGTTCAAGGTAAAACATCTTGTAATTTCCACAGTTACAGGTTCCTTTACTTCTTTCAGCGGCCAGACACTCACTGATGGAGATCAATTTGAAGGTGCTCAGGTTGAATTTTCAATTGACGTAAACAGCGTTTTCACAGGTCAGACAGATCGTGATGAACATTTGAAAGCCTCAGACTTTTTTGAAGCAGCAACATATCCGCAGATCACTTTTGTATCTACATCCTTTACAAAAGTAAAAGGAGATGTGTACAAACTGACCGGTAATCTAACGATGAAAGGTGTTACTAAAGAAGTTGAATTTGAGGCAGAATATGGCGGAACTGAAAAAGATCAGTATGGTAATACAAAGGTTGGTTTTGAAGTAACAGGTACGGTTAACCGTAAAGAATTTGGCATGGCTTTCAACTCGTTAACTGAAACAGGAGGACTTGCATTGGGCGAAAACATCAAAGTGATTGCCAATGTTCAGCTTGCAAAGCAGGCATAAAATAAAACCGCCCGCCTGAAATAAATCAGACGGGCGGCTTACACTCTATTCTTTAGCTATTAAGCAGGGATCTTTCTTGGTTTTTCACGCTCCCAAAAACGATGCTGAGCAATGGCCATTATAAACTGATCTGCCAGTACACCTGCATCATCGCTGACAATGATACCTTCCATCAATACATTTTCGTCTGAAAAATCAGCCGGAAGTTTTTTGCTGAAATAAGTTGCTTCCAGAACCTGAAGAGCCTGCACATCTGCTGCGATAGCTTTACAATGTTTGAATGCTTCGTTAAGGAAATGAATAGCATCGGCTTCTGCTTCTACGGTAGCAACACTGTTGGTTCCACCCGGAACATATACCGCATCATACAATACTGAAGCAGCCGTCAGGAAACTATGATCGACAGGAATTTGCGCGTCGTTTTCAGAAATGACATAGCCAAGTCTTGGAGCAATCACTTCTACAACTGCACCTGCATTTTCAAGCGCATTTTTTACAGTTTGCAGTGATTTTTCATCTACTCCATCCGCAGCAAGAAAAGCGATCTTACGTGTTTTGATACTATCCTTTATGGTGTTAGCCATACTTAATGCAGCGGATTTCGTAAGCGATCCTTCTACCATGACTGAGTCGTAATCAGCAGGATCTGCATCTGCCGGCATACTATGGTTTAATGGAAGTGCCGGATCCTGCGGAACAGGTATACGAAGTGCAAATGCAACTTCTGCCGCTAGATTTTTATCTATCAATGATAGAATACCCAGCATTCGCTCGCGGATAGCTACTGTTTTAACCTTTCCAAGCTCGAAGCTTAATGCATCGACAATATGATTTTTCTCGGGTTCAGACTGGCTGTTAAAGAACAATCGGGCCTGTGAAAAATGATCAAAGAAACTTTTGCTTCTTGCTCTTACTTTGCGTGCATCAATACGTTCCGGATAAGAAACAAACCCGCCTTCCGACTCTTTAGCCTGTGCCGGATCATTTCCGCCCAATGAATTAGGACTGTAACTTACTTTGCCTTTATTGATAGTCTGTCTTGAATGACCATCACGCTGATTATTATGTATCGCTACAACAGGACGGTTGATCGGAATCTCATGAAAATTAGGACCTCCCAAACGGATCAGCTGCGTATCGGTATAAGAGAATAGCCTTCCCTGAAGCAGAGGATCATTCGTAAAATCAATACCCGGAACGATGTTACCTAAGTGATAAGCCACCTGTTCAGTTTCCGCAAAGAAATTGTCAGGATTACGGTTCAGGGTCATCTTTCCGATTCTTTGAACAGGAACAAGTTCTTCCGGAATAATCTTCGTTGAATCCAGAAGATCAAACTCGAATTTAAATTCATCTTCTTCGGGTACGATCTGTACTCCTAGTTCCCATTCCGGGAAATTTCCGCTTTCGATCGCATCCCAAAGATCGCGGCGATGGAAATCCGGATCTTTTCCTGAGATATTTTGTGCTTCGTCCCATGCCACTGAATGAACACCCAGCAGAGGTTTCCAGTGAAATTTAACAAAACTTGATTTACCTTCTTTATTGATAAAACGGAATGTATGTACGCCAAAACCTTCCATCATCCGGTAACTTCTCGGGATGGCACGATCACTCATTACCCACATAATCATGTGAGCAGATTCAGGCATTAAAGAAATAAAATCCCAGAAAGTATCATGTGCTGAAGCAGCCTGTGGGATTTCATTATCCGGCTCTGGCTTAACGGCATGAATTAAATCCGGGAATTTGATTGCATCCTGAATAAAAAACACCGGCATATTATTGCCCACAAGGTCAAAGTTACCCTGCTGTGTATAAAAGCGCACGGCAAAGCCTCTGACATCACGGGCCAAATCCGTAGATCCGCGCGATCCTGTTACGGTTGAAAAACGAACAAAGACAGGCGTTTCAATAGAAGGATCTAAAAGAAACTCTGCTTTGGTAACGTCTGATAAAGATTCATATACTTTAAAGACACCATGTGCGGCGGAACCCCTGGCGTGTACGACGCGCTCAGGTATACGCTCGTGGTCAAAATGGGTCATTTTTTCACGAAACATAAAATCTTCGAGTAATGACGGACCGCGTTCACCTGCTTTAAGCGAATTCTGGTCATCATTGATTTTATTTCCGGAATTGGTTGTCATATATTGACCGGCATCCTGGCTTTTAAAAGCTTCCAGTTTCGTAGTTTTATCATTTTCGGGTTGCACGCCGAAATCTTCTGGTTTTTTATCAGAATTCATAGGTTTGTTCGGGGTTTAAAGATTATGCTTCTTCTGAAGCCTTGTAATTAACTTCATTTTCGGCAATCTGAGTAAGCAGTTCATCCGCTTTTTTCTCTTCAGTTAATGTCAGATAAAGAATTTCTGCCACGTCATCCAGCCCCAGTGTTTTTGCAAGCTGCGTAAGTCCGCCGTATGTTGCAATTTCATAGTGTTCAACTTTTTGAGAAGCCAGGATAATGCCCACATCACGTGTAGCCGTTCCTTCGTCTGTACTTTCAATAATACCTTCTCCTTCTTTGGCAATGCCTTCCATGGCATCGCATTTCTTGGCAATTGGTTTTTCATTCAGCAAGTCAAAAACTTGTTCAAGTCTGCTGACATGTACTTTCGTTTCTGCAAGATGGTTATCGATTGCTTTTGCAAGTTCAGTAGAGCTTGCAGCATTCATCATTTTAGGCAGTGCTTTAACCAAATGGTTCTCTGCCCAATAAATATCACGGACACTGTCCAAAAACAATTCCATCAATGCCGGTTCTGCATGTGCTGAAGTTTTCGTTTTAAATTTCGGTTCTGAGCCTGTTTCCTTTTCCATGATGATAATTAGCTTTTGTTTATTAATACCCGCCTTATATATAAAAGTGTTCCAAGCATCTTTTTGGTATAAAAAACACAATACGGATCAAAATTTGGGATTAGTGAGTGATCATTGTGGTATGTCTAAACAGTAGCGTGACCAGCGCACGGGGTCTTTATTACCCGAAGAAGCTATTATTTACTATGCTTAAAGGTAGCTTTAACCCAGTATTGGCAAAGTTTTTGAGAAAGGGATACTAACTACATCAGTCCAGAAATTAATTTATCCCGAATGCGAAAATTCAACTTACCAGTCGTTTGCCTTCTACTTTTACTATGCCCTGTCTATAAGGCTGTTGCCCAGTTGACGGTATTTAATGTGTCCTCTTCATCAATTACAGAAAAAAGAAAAATCAGTGTTCAGCAACAGTTTGAGATCCAGGATGAAGTTGAATCCTCCACCACACTAACCTACGGATTGGGAAAAAAGTGGGAAGTGGGAGCAAATCTTTTAAATCTTGATTACAGTATGAAAGAAAGATCATTTGAAATGAATGATTCTTCTACGGCAAAGCCATACGCTCCTCTGCTGCTTATTAATACCCAGAAAGTTTTTCAGCTTAATAATGTTTTTTCAATTGGGTTGGGGACTGTTGCCGGAACCAATCTGTCACGAGGACACAGGAAATTTGTGTATTACACCTATACCAATTTGCTGGCTTCCCTGGGAGATCAGGAACAGTATCAGTTTGCAGCAGGACCTTACATCAGCAATCACAGATATTTAAGTGATGGACCGGTTTATGGGTTTCAGGGTGCAATGGATGCAGCAATCTGGTATAAAAAACTTCATTTTCTGGCCGATTGGATTTCGGGGACTCATGCCAAAGGAAAGCTTAGCCTTGGTCTTGAAGTATTCCTTACCGAGCACTTACCACTTTCCTTTGGCTGGCAGCGCAGCAATGCGGATGGTTCTCAGGGTGCTGTAATACAGCTCACCTATATGCCTTAGAATTTTTTTGAATGATAACAAAAGGCTGTCATTTTGTGATCTGTTGTAGGAAAAATATCATCACGAAAAAAAAGCAGAATCTTAAACTAAAAAAGGGCTGACCGTATAACAGTCAGTCCTTTTCATTATATAAATTCATTTAATTCCTATATGCTGCTAATCAAATAATTAATCAACAATTTTTTAATAGGTATTAAAAATCAACTGTAAACCCTTTTCATCTTGATTTTCACATTACTCCGGATAACCAACGGCACTTTTTCAACTTTTACTGAACTGCTGTCAAGGCCAAACCACTTGTCTTCTGAATTGGTGATATTTTTGATCGCGAAATAAAAATTCATTACGAATTCTTCATACCAGGGAAGATCATTTTCGACCGAGAGATAACGTTCCAATACAACAAAACGAAAATCGCCCATGATGTTCTGGCGGTTTAATGATTCATACCTGCTGGTTATGTCTACTTCCTTATTGAGCACCATGTCTTCCACTACTTTTCTCAGGAAAAGATTGATGCGCTGCTCCACCCTGAAACCTAACCGGAAAGTAATTTTTATCACATCATCTTCGGCCATAATATTGACATGATAATCCATAGTATATGGCTCATCGGTAGTTTCCACATGAACAAACCAATAAATATCTGCACGCTTAGGCCTCTTTTGAAAAATAGAATAAATGATCTTGCTCTCGATTTCATTTTCGCCCGCTGCATTCGACATGAATATCAAATGTGTGGAATATTTGGGTATGCTGATATCATTACTCAATTCCCTCAGTGCCGGAATGTGTTTATCCAAATCCACAAATTCGGTCAGACGTAATTTGATATAATATGCTTTCAGCCACATGGCCATAATATCAGCAATGATCAATGCCAAAAGCAATGAAACCCATCCGCCATGTGTAAATTTTAAAAGATTTGCAGCCAGGAAAGAGCCTTCAATAGCCAGATAGACCACCATGAATAAACCAATCCAGAGCTTATTTATTTTATGGACATACAGGTAAAAGGACATCAACAGCGTAGTCATGATCATCGTCAGCGTAATGGCAAGCCCATAGGCTGCTTCCATATTGGACGACTCCTGAAAATAAAGCACAATACCTACACAGCCCGCCCACAGCAGCCAGTTTACACTAGGTACATAAAGCTGTCCTTTTTGATCGCTGGGATAAACCAGACGAACTTTTGGCCATAAATTTAACCGGATCGCTTCTGATATCAAGGTAAATGAACCACTGATCAAAGCCTGGCTGGCAATGATCGTTGCCATGGTAGCGATACAAATTCCTGCCAGAAGAAACCAGTCCGGCATGATTTCGTAAAAAGGCTTACGGCCGTTTAGAAGCTCCCCTTCATGCATGGCAAGCCATGCTCCCTGGCCGAAATAGTTGATTACGAGACAGGATTTTACAAAAATCCAGCTCATACGGATGTTACCCCGTCCGCAATGCCCAAGATCGGAATACAAAGCTTCGGCACCTGTGGTACAAAGAAATACAGCGCCCAGCATCCAGAAACCACCCGGATGATTGGTAAGCATTTCATAACCGTAGTAGGGATTAAATGCTTTAAAAATTTCTGGGTGATAAATAACCTGAGACAGGCCCAGCAATAACAGCATCAAAAACCAGATCATCATCACCGGTCCAAATGCCCGGCCTACAATGGTAGTCCCAAATACCTGAATGATAAAGAGTAAGGTTAAAATTCCAATAACGATCGGAATCGTTTCAATGTTGGGATATAAGATCCGGAGACCTTCCACAGCAGATGAAACAGAAATGGGCGGCGTAATAATACCATCCGCCAGTAACGTGCTCGCTCCGATAATAGCAGGAATAGTAAGCCACTTTGCGTTTTTACGGACCAGGGCATACAGGGCCAGGATCCCTCCTTCTCCATTGTTATCAGCGCGTAAAATTAAGATCACATACTTTAAAGTAGTCTGCAGCGTAAGTGTCCAGAAAATCAGCGATACTGAACCATAGACCACATCCAGCGAGATGCGTTCATTACCGATAATGGCCTGCATGGCATATAAAGGTGAAGTACCAATATCGCCATAAATTATACCAAGTGCTACTAGAAGGCCAGCCGCCGAGGCCCTGTCGCTATGTTTATTCGAACTCATTGTTTAAGCTTAAAAAATCGCATTCTGCAATCCGGGCACAATATAGTTATTATTGACGATGGTGGAATTAACATATAATTAAAATAGAATCTTAGTTTCATTTACCGTTCATATAAAATTCAGACTTTCATCGCCACAAATATTTTAAAAATAACTAATTTAAGATTTTTCAAACCATCCATTATTAGTCTATGAAAAAAATCTCTCTGATCTGCTTCTCTTTATTGGCGGCTCTGTCGGTCAGTGCACAAGACAAGCAACCTTCCAACATTCACCTGACAAAACTTTCCAACGGGCTTGAAGTGCTTGTGCTGGAAGATCCCACAGTTCCGCTGGTAACGGTAGAAATTGCCGTCAAAAATGGTTCTTTCACCGAATCACCGGAATATAACGGCTTGTCACACTTGTACGAACACATGTTTTTCAAAGCCAACAAAGATATTCCTTCACAGGAAAAATATCTTGAAAGGGTTCAGGAACTGGGCATCTCTTTCAATGGTACCACCGGTACAGAAAGGGTAAATTACTTCTTTACCCTGGGCAGCGACGAGGTTACGGAAGGTTTGCAGTTTCTGAACAGCGCAATACGGTTTCCTTTGTTCCTGAAAGAAGAAATGAAGAATGAAAATCCGGTGGTGGACGGAGAATTTCAGCGTGCAGAAAGCAGTCCCTTTTATCCTCTTTTCAATAAATTTGATCATACCATGTGGGGTGATCTTTATTCAAGAAAACACGTAATCGGTGACCACAACGTCATTTTAACCTGCACACCGGAAAAGATGAATGTGATCAAGAATAAGTATTATTATCCTAACAACTCCATCCTGGTTGTAGCCGGAAATGTAAAAAATGAGGATATCTTAAAAAAGGTAAATACCATCTTTGGGGACTGGAAAGCTGCTGATTTCGATCCGATCGAAAAATGGCCGATTCCTGAGTTTAAACCATTGAACCCGAAAGATTCTTTAAGCTTTGTGGTGACGAGTCCTAATGCACGCGTTCCGGCACTGGAACTTGCCTGGCATGGCCCGGATACCCGAAATGATATTAAAAATACGCTTGTTGCAGATGTATTTTCTTACATCCTTTCCCAGAAGAATTCCAAGTTTCAAAAATCACTGGTCGATCAGGGATATGCCCTTAATCTGAGTATCAATTATCTGACACAAAAATATGTAGGTCCTATCCAGCTATTTATGATTCCGAATCCGGCCAAATTCAATGAATCATTCAAAGTACTTCAGCAGCAGATCAATCAGTTTGATGCGCCGGATTATTATACAGACGAACAGCTTGAAACGGCAAAAATAAAACTGGCAAACGGAGAGAAATACAGCTCAGAGGTTACTTCCGAATACATCCACACGCTGACATTCTGGTGGGCCTCAGCATCTTTGAACTATTATTTCAATTATGTAAACGAGATCAATAAAATTACAAGGGCAGATCTGGATGCTTATGTCCGGAAATACATTAAAGGCAAGCCTTGTGTAAAAGGATTACTGCTTAATACCGAACAGCAAAAAACCTTTAATGTGAAAGATGTCGATGCTCTTTTCAACTAAAAAGAATTAAATCCCTATGAAAAATATATTATCTTTTTCTGTAATTCTAGGCTGTCTGATGTTGATTTACCAACCTGGCTTTTCACAAAATGACACAAAGGAAATCAATTATGAAGGTTTGAAAATTATCTTTAAAAAGACACCTAAGCAGGTAATTACGGCAAGCCTGTTTATCAAAGGCGGTACTGCTAACGTGAGTGAATCTCAGCAGGGACTGGAAGTAATCGCTTTAAACCTGGCACTGGATGGCGGTACCAAAACGCTGAATAAAGATGCTTTTGCAGCAAAAGCCGATAAGCTGGGCACCAGCTTTGCCGCAAGCGGTTCTCCGGATTACAGCACCATGACGATGACCTGCCTGAAAGAAAATTTTGGCCCAAGCTGGGAAATGTTCAACAGCGCCATCTTTGAGCCTGCCATGGATGAAAGCGAGTTCAACGTATTGAAGGATCAGATGATTGCGCAGGCCAAACAAAGAGAATCTGACCCGGATGCCTACCTGAGAAAAATGGCAACTGACTCTTTGTTTGGAGGAACAGATTATGCTAAAATCCCGGATGGAACACCTGAAACGCTTGAAAAAATTACACTGGCCGATGTAAAAAAATACTATGGATCTTTGCTGGGCAAGAAAAAATGTTTTCTGGTGGTAGTAGGAAATATTGATGAAAAAGATCTTTTGAAAAATATTAAAATCAGCCTTGCTAAATTACCTGAGGGACAAGCACCTAAGACACCTACATTTAAAAGTGTAACCGCAGCAAGTACCAGTATTAAAGACAGAACGCTTGCTACCAACTACATACTGGGTACCATGAATGCGCCGAAATACAACAGTGCCGACGGTCCCCTTTTTGATTTTGCCATGCGCATTTTATACGATCGCTATTTTGTAGAACTCAGAACTAAAAGAAGTCTGTCGTATGCGCCTGCTGCCAGCTATAACAAAAGAACGATCCAACAGCCGCTGACCAATTTGTATATCACCACTATTGATCCTAAACAATCTGTTCAGGTCATGACGGATATTATCAACACCATCAAAAAAGAGGGATTTACAGAAAAGGAAGTGAAGGATAAAAAGAAAAGTTTTATCACACGTTATTATATGACTAACGAATCCAGCGCTGCTCAGGCTGCACAGCTTGGCTTTTGTGAAGCATCAGGAAACTGGAAATTATTTGATGAAATAAACGATAAAATCAGTTTGGTAAAGCTAGCTGACCTGAACAAAACATTTAATAAATACATGAACGTAATTGACTGGACGTATCTGGGCAAACAGGATCAGATTGCGAGAGAGGATTTTAAACAGCTGGCAAAATAATTAAACATATAACCCAGTACGTTCATACATCAGTCACATTGATAACTTCATTTTCAAATAATCAGATCTTTTATCAGGTCTTGCATTATTGGAAATGAAGTTTTAATTTTTCACTCTTATCTATCCTAAAATGCGATTTAATATTTTAAATAAATACCTTTTATTTCTTTTTTTATCCTTGTTCACAACCATTGACAGTTAACGGATATTTCAAGCTTAAAAATCCGGACGATGCAGCGAAGAAAATTTACGCCACTTATGACAAAGATCCGCTTATTACGGGTTATGTTAAAAATGAACAGTTAGTATCGACATTCTGGAAAAACGAGCCTCGCAAAAATATTGATGTAAGCAAGTCTCTTCAAAATGCAGCAAGTAAGAAAATTGATATTTTTGCGCTTTATGGCAAACGGGATGGGCTTTATTCTAATGACCAACTTTCCAATCTAAAAAGAATAATCGGTAAAGCTGATTTAAAACATTTGGATAATTGCTCTCATACTCCGTTTATTGATCAGCAGGAGCAATTTTTGTCTTCTATCCAGAATTGGATACGCAGGTAAGCATTTGATGCTCAGTAACTCTGTCCGTTTGCAAATACAGGGTGAGTTACTGAGCCTTTCTTATAACCGTTATTTTGCAGCACTGCGTACAGCTACGATTGGAAACTCGCCATAGTTGGATAGCACTGTCCCATTAAGCTTTTCGCCTTCCATCGTCAGTTTGTAATCGATCATGCCACCATCAAACTCCATTTTAAAGGCAACTTTCCCTTCCTCAATTTTCAGCTCCTTCATTTCTTTTTTCTGATCACTTTCGCCTACATAACCTACTATCGTGTTGTCTTTTTTCTCGAAAGTCATAGAACCACTTTCATACTCAGGAGGGACATTAGAAATTGTATAGTTCCATTTACCTAATAACTCGTCAGCTTCCATTGCGCTATGAGCAGCAACAAAAAACATAGATAATACAAGGATTGCTGCAAAATAAAATTTCCCTTTCATTTTCATAAAGATTTAAATTGTTAATAACCGATTTGTTATGTTTTTTGTAAATATAATTAAAACCATTTAACTCACAAGCAGTTTCGTACCTCAGCTTTCATACTGAAATTTTGTGAACCGGGCAGTATGAAATGTGCCTTTGTATCAGGAACCTATTATTTAAATCTTGTTTTAGAAAAACAGGTAGCATCATTCCAGTACCCTAATGCAAAAAGCATGATTAAGTACATTGCTGTAAATACCTTTATCATGGTCAAATTAAAGGTATCCCATAGAGAAAATATAATTCTGAATAAGTAGGTAATAAGCAATCCTATAATTTTTCTAAAATATTATTAGGATGCAGACAAGACTTCCAGTATTGAATAATTATTTCAAGACTTCGTTTCAATTCTTCATAACTGTGTTCCTTCTTGTAAAAACCCTGAATATTTGACTGGTAAGCCTCATTGATTAATCTTATATCATAGGCAGTACTTAGGAAAATAAAAGGAATCGACTTATTTCTGAGATAAGGAGATGCATTGATATGTTGCCTGAGTTCCAGTCCGTTCATGATAGGCATATTCATATCACATAATATGAGAAGAGGCTTTTCTTTTGTATTCCATAAATAATCCAGTGCAAGCTGGCCATTTTGACAAAAGTGCAGAGGATTGGCAATCTGTAATTCTATTAATATACTCTGGACCAAAAACAAATCGTCGTGATCATCATCTATTAAAATTATTGGTCCATTTAAAGACATACTCCTGAATTTCTGTAAAAGTTAACGTTGTCAAATTCTTTCTGTAAAGAATTTAAAACTTGTACAAAAAAACAATAGCAAGCGAAAATCATTTGATACTTTTTAATATAAATAACAACCATATCAGTCTTTTACAGAAAACCTGATGTTATTTTGCCAAACAACCAGAATTAGAGGAGCCATAATTTCTATCAGAACAAATACAGGCATAGGGAAAGGTGGTAGCCCCAGGAAAACAATAGATAAAATCCGCCCCACTGCTCCTGAAAAAATAATTCCGCAAATGGCCCGCAGCAGTATAGTATGAGATTCTATATGAGGAATCATGTAATAAAGTGTCAGGGCAATACCGACGGAGAAACCATTCAGATACCGAAGGTTACTGTCCAGCAAAACATAATCAGGCAAGGGGTGTGATGAATAGATCGGATTATCAACCCCGGTCATCCCTAATAAACCCGTAAGTAAGGGAGCTGTTGCAAGCAGGCCTATTACGACCTGGAGTATTCTTCTGCTTCTCTGCTTACTCATATAATCAATTGGACAAAGTTTTTGATACTATAAAAGCCGGAAATGAAAATTCTTTCCCGGCTTTTTGTTCATGATACAGTCTTAATTTAGTAGCATTTATAAAGCAGCCACTATTCTTTTTTAATAGCTTTTACAAGCTGGTCCAGCGTACCATTTACGTTTGTGACCATTTTACTATTTTTAAGCATAGGGTTATCTGATACTATTTTTCCGGTAAACTTATAATTAAAATGAGTGTCCTTTTTATCCGTAAGCATTTTCCAGCCGCTCTTAAGTATACTTCCATCTGTAACTTCTGCATGCATGGAAACATCCTGACTACCTTTTGCAGGAACATTAATCATTTTTTCCAGAACTCCGTTCATTTTCAAGGCATCTTGTATTGTAAGAGAAAAAGCGCCATTGCTGATTTTAAGAGGAAAACGATTCGGATTAATCACCTGTACTGTCATATCTACACCTTTGCCTTTTAATGAAAGTGCATGAAGATCGATATCTTTTACTTCAATCTGAGGAATACGTAGGGCAGGCAGTTTTTTTGACATATTCATAGTGAATTTTTTCTCCCCGGCCACAGGCACATCCACATCAAAAGAAGCCTTTATCGTGTACACTGCGCTATCAATTTTGTTTTCATCGAAGTGCTTAACAACTTGCACCATCGGCTTGGCAAGTAGTTCCATGGGTAAGTCAATTACAAAACTATCCTTTGACCGGATGATGATTGGTTTTTCATAAGCATCTTCAATAACCTTGATGGAATCTATATAAATGGTGTAATCCATCCGTTTTGCATTAAGATCAACCGGAAGCGGATTACTAATACTGATCTTGCTATCCATTTTAATACGGTCCTTATCAATCTCAGAAATATTTAACGAAGCAACACTGAGTGAGGGAGCCAGGTTATCTACTGCCTTTTCCTTTGTTACTTCAGAAGACGGAGATTTCCACCACCAAAAAGCAGCACCTGCTACCAGTATCAGTACGATTATTATGATGATCCCTTTATTAGAACGCATACCCGAATATTTTAGAATTATAAAAACCAGATAAAAAAACTTCGCTAGTCAGTTAAATAGTGAAATCAATGCTTTTCCAATGCCGGAAATAAAGCATTTGCCATGTGGAGATGATGTTTTAAAACAGGAACTTTCTGACCCGCCCATTTTTTGATCTCCGGATCTTCACCTTTGTTGACTTCCGTCTCAAAAAGATTAATAGTCTGCTCATGGGAAAGCAGCATCATATTCATATACACCTTATCGAACTTGTCACCTGACATAGATGCCAGACTATCATATTGCTGCTGTTTCTCCTGACTTATAGAAGTTGGAATGGTAATGTTTTTCTTTTTTGCCAAGGTTTTAAGTTCATTGTTAGCCTTGCTGTGGTCATTTACCATGCCTTTTCCAAAATCTTTGACGTCTTTTGAACTACCTTTTTTCATGGCGAGCTCACCTAGTTTTACTTCCAGCATACCGCCTTCAGCAGCTGTGCTGGCAAATCGCTGATCAATGGATTGCTGACCATAAACTGGAAGGTTACCTATGGTAATCGCTAAAAATACAACAGATAAAAGAATATGAGTTCTCATAAGTGTTTGGGAATGATGTTAAAGATGCCGGAGCATGTTATTAAAATCGTTCCACCTTGGAAAGGGGCTTTATTAACGTGTGTTATACCCCATCATTGATTTGACACAAAGCTTACTAAAGACCGGATAAAAAATATTAGTACCAAAAATGAATGTATATAAAATCATGAAAATCCATGCCAGATTTGTTTACAGCACGGCATAAGTTATACGTCAAATTACTTCTATAAAATTTTTCAATATTTATAGCTTATTTAAAACCATTAAAGCCTGTTGCATACGGCCGCAATCATATATTATATTTTTTAATCAGCCAAAGTATAAAGATGATGTACAATTAACACCCCAGCTTCCTTCCACTAATAACCTAAAATCTCCTTTTAACAACCTTTCATTTTTAAATTCTGGATACTGGAATTAACATACACAGCGTATTTTCAATAACGAATTACTCCTTAATATACGTTATTTATGGGAAGTAGAAACGTTAATTTCGGTCTCTAAAAACTGATCAATGCTGCTGCAAACTTGATTTAGCGCCTTACGAAATTCTTCTCTGCTTATCTCTTTACGATTATTATTGTTGTTCACGGAGGTAAAAGCTATTTTGCTGATTAAGCCTGACTTATGTAAAGCAACCTGGAGTTCAACTTTTCCATCCTGTGAAACTGCACTGTAATAATGTATACCCAGGTCTGATACTTCAAGTACATACCTTAGTTGCCCTGTTTCCATGCTCGATTAGGTTAAATAGGATCTTAAAAAAAATAATATGCCAATATATGGCATTTTCTAAAGACTGACCATGCTGTATATGGTTATAAAAATCACTGTATACCAGTAAGCCTGTCAGGATAATAGAATAAATTCTACATATGAAAAAGAGAAATTGTAATGGTTCATTTATAATTCCGTATGATCAGGAACTAACCGATTCCTTTTAACCTTTTCTATTAATCTGATCAATTTTTTCATTATCGATGGGCATCGGTTATTTTTTAAATACCTTTGCGGCATTAAAAATATATCATGATTTACTTCTTTTCGAACGACCAAAATTCTGTTTTTGCCTTGCAGATTGAACAAACCCTCACGCAAGCAAACATTTCCAAATTATCCTGGCTTTTTGGTAACGCCCGGCTTAGTGAAGAGACCGTCCTGAAAGGTTTTTTTGTTGGTCCGCGTGCTGCTATGATTACGCCCTGGAGTACCAATGCTGTTGAAATTACGCAGAACATGGATATTCACGGCATTATCAGGATAGAGGAATTTACAAAAACGGAAGAAGATTTTACTGGGTTTGATCCTATGCTGTCACAGAAATACAGCGAGCTCAACCAGCATATTTATACGATCAGCCTTCAGCCTGAATCCATTCTGGAAATCAAGGACATTGCTGAGTACAATCAGCAGGAAGGTCTATCATTAAGCCTTGAAGAAATTGACTATTTAAATAAACTATCTGAAAAACTGGATCGTAAATTAACAGATTCAGAAGTTTTTGGCTTTTCACAGGTCAATTCAGAACACTGCCGCCATAAAATTTTCAATGGTACCTTTGTAATTGACGGGGAGGAACAGCCCTCTTCTTTATTCAAACTTATTCGGAAAACCTCAGAAACAAACCCGAACGGAATTGTTTCTGCCTATAAGGATAATGTTGCTTTTGTAAAAGGGCCGCGCGTAGAACAGTTTGCTCCCAAACGTGCCGATGTGCCTGACTTTTATCAAACAAAAGACTTTGATTCGGTTATTTCCCTGAAAGCAGAAACGCATAATTTCCCAACAACGGTGGAGCCTTTTAACGGTGCTGCCACAGGTTCCGGTGGAGAGATCAGAGACAGACTTGCCGGAGGACAAGGTTCTTTGCCATTGGCGGGTACAGCTGTATACATGACTTCGTTTTCGCGTCTGGAAGAAAACCGCCCCTGGGAACAGCCGATGGCTGAACGGCCCTGGCTGTATCAGACACCTATGGATATTTTGATTAAGGCTTCCAATGGTGCTTCGGATTTTGGAAATAAATTTGGTCAGCCTTTGATCTGCGGATCTGTGCTGACTTTTGAGCATGAGGAAGATGCCCGCAAACTTGGTTATGACAAAGTGATCATGCAGGCAGGCGGAATCGGGTATGGAAAAGCAGATCAGGCACAAAAAGAAAAGCCCGCTCTTGATGACAAAATTGTTGTTTTAGGTGGAGAAAACTACCGGATTGGTATGGGTGGTGCTGCGGTGTCGTCTGCTGACACTGGTGCTATGAGCTCCGGAATAGAGCTTAATGCTGTACAGCGTTCTAATCCTGAAATGCAGAAAAGAGTTGCCAATGCCGTTCGCGGTATGGTAGAAAGTGATCATAATACGATTGTTTCCATTCACGACCACGGTGCAGGCGGTCACTTAAACTGTTTGTCTGAACTGGTGGAAGAAACAGGCGGAAAAATTGATCTTGATAAATTACCGGTAGGTGACCCCACCCTTTCAGCAAAAGAAATTATCGGCAACGAGTCTCAGGAACGTATGGGACTTGTCATTGGCCAGAAAAATATAGATATCCTTCAGCGCATTGCCGACCGGGAAAGAGCTCCAATGTACACGGTGGGTGAAGTCACAGGTGATCACCGTTTCACTTTTGAATCGGCTTCCACAGGTGCAAAACCGATGGATCTTGAAATGGATGACATGTTTGGCAGCTCTCCAAAGGTGGTTATGCATGATAAAACGGTGGACAGAAAATATCAGCCGGTTAAGTATGATGAAGCGAAAATCCAGGATTATCTGGAACAATTGCTTCAGCTTGAAGCCGTAGGAAGTAAGGACTGGCTTACCAATAAAGTAGACCGTTGTGTTGGCGGGCGCGTAGCCAAGCAGCAGTGTGTCGGGCCGCTTCAGTTGCCGCTGAACAATGTTGGTGTCATGGCGCTGGATTACAGAGGAAAAGAAGGTATAGCGACATCAATAGGCCATGCGCCGCTTTCTGCCCTGATTGATCCTGCGGCGGGTAGCCGGAATGCGATAGCCGAAGCGTTATCCAACATTATCTGGGCTCCTTTGCAGGACGGACTTGCCAGCGTTTCGCTTTCTGCCAACTGGATGTGGGCCTGCAAAAATGAAGGGGAAGATGCGCGTTTATATGCAGCCGTAAAGGCCTGCTCTGAATTTGCGATCAGTCTTGGAATTAATATTCCGACAGGAAAAGATTCGCTTTCAATGAAACAGAAATATAAGGATGCCGAAGTGATTGCTCCGGGAACGGTCATTATTTCCGCAGCCGGGCATTGTGATGATATTACATCGGTAGTGGAGCCGGTTCTTCAAAAAGAAGGAGGCTCTATTTATTATATCAATCTATCTGCTGATCAATACAAATTGGGAGGATCTTCATTCGCTCAGGTACTTGGCAAAATCGGAACGGAAACACCAGATGTTTTAAACGCAGAAGCTTTTAAAAATACATTCAATACAATTCAGCAACTGATCAAAGCCGGAAAAATTCAGGCGGGTCACGATATTGGAAGCGGCGGGTTAATTACAACGCTTCTTGAAATGTGTTTTGCCGATCGCGATCTTGGTGCTGAAATTGATCTTTCTTCCTTGTCAGGTCAGGATAATATTACAAAACTTTTTGCTGAAAATATTGCGATAGTTTTCCAGGCCGATCAGGAAGCTGAATCTGTGCTTGAAGCAAGCGGAGTGGCTTATCATAAAATTGGGAAAGTTACTTCCAATACTACACTAACCATTAAGGATCAGTCAGGCAGCAGAGATTTTAACATTGATGAACTTCGTGATGTCTGGTCCAAAACTTCTTATCTTCTGGATCAGAAACAAAGCGGACCAGTAAAAGCGAAAGAGCGCTATGATCATTATAAAAATCATGTGCTTCAATACAAATTCCCGGTTCAGTTTGACGGTAAAAAACCGGTTATTGATCCTTCAAAACCAAGACCGAAGGCAGCTGTGATCCGGGAAAAAGGAAGTAATTCCGAAAGAGAACTTGCCAATGCGATGTATCTGGCCGGTTTTGATGTAAAAGATGTCCACATGACCGATTTAATTTCAGGCCGTGAAACGCTGGAAGATATTCAGTTCATAGGAGCTGTGGGAGGATTTTCAAATTCAGATGTACTGGGTTCTGCCAAAGGCTGGGCCGGTGCTTTTCTGTATAATGAAAAAGCGAAAATTGCCCTTGAAAATTTCTTCAAACGTGAGGATACCTTATCGGTTGGTATTTGCAATGGATGCCAGCTTTTCATTGAGCTTGGACTGATCAATACAGATCACGAACAAAAACCGAAAATGCTGCACAACGACAGCAAAAAACACGAAAGCGGCTTTACGTCACTTACAATCCAGGAAAATAATTCTGTGATGCTTTCCACTTTGGCAGGCAGCACGCTGGGTGTATGGATTTCACATGGTGAAGGCAAGTTTGAACTTCCTTATGCAGAAGATCAGTACAGCATTGTAGGAAAATATACCTACGCAACATATCCGGCCAATCCGAATGGATCTGATTATAATACTGCTATGCTATGTGATAAATCCGGACGACATCTCGTAATCATGCCCCATATCGAAAGATCGGTTTTTCAATGGAACTGGGCCAATTATCCAAAAGGAAGAAAAGACGAAGTCTCTCCCTGGATGGAGGCTTTTGTAAATGCCAGGAAATGGCTTGAACAGTAGGCAAAATTCCAAATACAGTAAAAAACAAAGTCTCCTTGGAAAATCAAGCTGGTTTTCCAGGGAGACTTTGTTTTTTTAAGACAGATTCAGGCAGCTTATGCATTTTATCTGAAATCAGGGGATTGTTCTTAAACAAAACAAAAAAGTTTACGTTTTGATAGCAGACAAATAAACCTTACCCTTCATGATCAGAGTAAATTTGAGTGCTATTATTTTGATTTTTGTAATGTTAATTACATCCTGCAATCATAAATCGGAAGACCACAAAAATAATCCGGATTTTAAGGATCAGTTAAAAAAACAACACCCTGATCATGCCAGCCAGGATACACTCACACAATACAAGGCAAATGACTGGCTTCTTGTACCCGGAAAATTAGCAGGTAAAACATATATCAATCAGGATACTGAACAGGTTTTCGAAAATCTGGGAAAGGCGGATGGCGGTGATGCTGCCATGGGAAAGTCAGTAGCGATCTGGTATGCACACCATGATTCAACTTCCTATTCTACTGCCATTTACGCTACAAGAGATATGGGTAATAGCCCCCAAGCCCTTGTCAGGCAAATCCGTGTAACCTCTCCTTCTTTTAAAACAAAAGAACAGATTCATGTTACTTCTGATTTATCCGCTATCAGCAAAATATTTCAACTTCAAATTGCTGAGAAATTTAAGGATGCCGATCAGGAATATACGGTCTATGATTCCAGGGAAGGAATTGCTTTTGAAATCAATGAAGATAAAAAATGTGTAGCCATTATCATTCATGAAGCAGGCAAAGCTATTCCCGGCACTTACCTGAAATTTAGAACAACCAATAAGTTTATCAATAAAAGATAATAAACGGAGCTTCCTTTTGATTTAGAATATATCTACTGATATAATCCGGAATACAGATTTCCCCAACGTTTCTATTCTCATGTATATGAAGAATAAATACCTTATGCCTTTCCTGTAACACAATTTTCTACAATCAGCCAAATTTCAGTAGACCTTATTGTTTATCATTCTAATCATTTAATTTTGTTTGTAAAATTTAATTTTTAGATTTGTCTAAATATTGTTTACCACTACCCTAATGTTTGAATTTGGTTGTTGTAAAAAAAATAATTACTCATCTCTAACAAACTTCATGAAAACATATCTCCTTTTAATTATCCTTCTGCTGGCTGGTATACATACTATTCAGGCTCAGAAAAGCTCCTTGTCCGGCAAGATAACTTCAAAAGATAAACCCATTCCCTATGCTTCCATTTCGCTTTCCAAAACTTCCTTTGGAACGCAGGCGGATAGTTCTGGCTTTTTCATCTTACCTGATATCCCGGCAGGGCATTACGATATGCTTATTTCGGCCATTGGTTTTCAACGTGTTACCAAGACGATTGATATCATTGAAAATCAGCAGGTGCGCTTTGATATTAGCCTTATAGCTGATCACAATACATTAAGCGAAGTCGTTGTGACCGGGGTTTCCAGAGCAACTGAACTCCGTAAAAGTCCGGTTGCCATTGCCGTCATGAGCAAAAAGGAAATGGACATGAACGTTAATAATAATATTGTCGATGCGGTATTGAAAGGTGTACCCGGACTAAGCGCAGTAACGACCGGGCCTAATGTTTCCAAGCCCTTTATTCGTGGTCTGGGTTATAACCGGGTGCTTACACTTTACAACGGAATCCGGCAGGAAGGACAGCAATGGGGTGATGAGCATGGGATTGAAATCGATCAGTATGGAATTGAGCGTGCCGAAGTTGTAAAAGGTCCTGCGAGCCTTATTTACGGGTCCGATGCTGTGGCAGGTGTCATCAATTTTATTCCCTATATCCCAAAAGGTCCGGAAGGAAAAATAAAAGGCGATATCACAACAGAGTATCATACCAATAACGGTATGATTGGTGCTTCCGGTGGTTTGGCTTACAACAAAAAAGGATGGAAATCTGCTTTCCGTATTTCAGGAAAAAACGCAACGTCCTACAAAAACAAAATAGATGGCAGAGTGTATGGCACTGCCTACAATGAACTAAATCTTTCGGCTATGACCGGCGTGGAAAAGCGCTGGGGATCTTCTTACCTCTATGCTACACTTTACAATAATTTACAGGAGATACCTGATGGCAGCCGTGATTCCTTGACGCGTAAATTTACATATCAGCAATTTGAAAGCGGCACGGATGATATTAAAAACAGACCTTTGGTTTCCAGGCAAAACTTAAAAACCTATCACATCAATCCGCTGCATCAGCATATTCAGCATTACAGATTATTTGCCAAAAATCATGTTTTACTCGGAAAAGGTGACGTGACAGCCTTATTTGGCTTTCAGCAGAGCGTACGACGGGAATACAATCACCCGACGATACCGGTTCAGCCCGGGCTTTATGTTCAGCTAAATACGTATAATTATGATGTAAAATATAACATACCATCATGGAAAGGACTGGAAGCTACCTTGGGAATCAATGGCATGTACCAGAACAACAGGAATTTAGACGGTACTGACTTTCCGATCCCGGATTTTAATCTGTTGGATATCGGTTCATTTTTGTTCCTGAAAAAATCCATTGGAAAAGTAGATGTCAGCGGAGGAATCCGTTATGATACCCGCTCCTGGGATTGGAAAAACCAGTATGTACAGCTAAATCCTGAAACCGGATTTAGTACATTGTTATCGAAATCAGTCCCTGATGCCGTGCTGCAATTTCCTTCTTACAATCGTAAATTTAATGGCATATCCGGCAGTCTGGGTGCTACCTATAATCTTTCTGAACGGCTTCTGATAAAATCTAATATATCAAGAGGTTACCGTGCACCTAATATTACTGAAATTGGCTCAAACGGCCTTGATCCCGGTGCGCACATTGTTTATTTGGGAAACAGGGATTTCAAGCCGGAATTCAGTCTGCAAACGGATATTGGCTTTATCGGCTATCTTACAGACTTTGATATCAGTGTAGAACTTTTTAACAATACCATTGAAAATTACATTTATCAGGCACGGCTTGTAGATGCAGGCGGTAAACCCGTCATCATTGTACCGGGCAACTTCACCTACAAATACCAGCAATCCAAAGCGCAGCTGTATGGAGCAGAATTCAGTTTTAACCTCCATCCTACCCGTTTGAAATGGCTGACATTGAATAATAGCCTTGCTTTTATCAGAGGACTAAACCGAAATAATGCACTGATTGCCCTTGAAGGAAACGCTGCCAAATATCTTCCTTTCATTCCGCCTGTTCATGGCCGCTCGGAAATCCGGGCCACGATCAGCCGGGAAACAGGAATTTTTTCAAGTGTATATTTCAGGGCTGAGATCGATTATTACGGTGCGCAAAATAAATTTTATGGAGTAGACAATACAGAAACAGCAACAGCCGGTTACGCCCTGTTCAATGCCGGATGCGCGACAACCATCAACAACCGGAATAAAAAACCGTTGTTCCAGCTTTTCTTACAGGTTGACAACTTGCTGGATATTGCTTATCAATCCAACCTAAACCGGCTTAAGTACTTCGAATATTATGCTGCTTCGCCCAACGGACGTTCAGGAATTTACAATATGGGAAGAAATGGAAGCATGAAGGTGATTATTCCTTTTTAATAGCTGATTTCAATTTTCGGTAAAAATTAAACTGCGCTTTATGCATATAAATACACCATTGTTATTTCAGGATTGAACATTGCAATAAAAACTATAAATAGTAACTGTTTTATTTGTGATGATTCTATATTTTTAAATTCTCTGCCAATATTTGAAATATTTTAATTCTAAATTTATATTTTAGCAGCATCACTGCATAATAAAAATATTTAGATTGTTTTTCTCACATTGAGATTGACAACCTGGCCGCAACGTAGCCTTTATGAACTTAAAAACAATTTACCTGGCCGATGATGATGCCGACGACCGGTACCTTATTTGTGAGGCAATAAAACAGGTAGATTCCAGAATAGATGTAGTTGAATCTGAGAATGGCTCTGATCTCCTGATTTGTATACAGAAGAAAAATCTCCCTTTACCGACACTGATTGTTTTAGATATGAACATGCCTAAAATGAACGGTCTTGAAACACTGAGGGCTATCCGGTCTAATCCTTTGCATGCGCATATTCCCACTGTAATGATCTCGACTTCATCGGATGCAAAACTTATTGAATCTGCACATTATGAAGGGATTGACGGATTTATAACCAAGCCTAACAGCTTTGAGGGGTTCATCCTATTGGCTCGTCAGCTAACAAATGACTATTTGAAAGGTTAGCTTAAAATCTGACAAATGTTTCTTTCTTTATTATATCAAACAATTATACCTTTAACGATGTACTCCGCCACATGAGTAACGGTAAGGAAATACAAAAAAATAATACAGGGCTAAATGCGCGCTTAAGTGTAGACTTTGCCTTAAAAGCTGCAAAACTAGGTGTTTGGGAAGTCGATCCGAAAACACGGATTGTACTTTGGGATGAACGCTGCAGAGCCATGTTTGGTTTGCAAGCCGATCAACTGCTTTTAGATGAAATTGTACGTCATATACATCCTGAAGACAGAGAGTGGGTAGCAGAAGCCAGAAACCGGGCCATGATACCAGGCTATAATGGCGAATACGACGTAACTTACCGTACCATCGGAGCAAAAGACAAGACTTTACGTTGGGTTCGATTCACAGGGAAGGCTGAATATGACGATCAGGGTAAAATGTCTCGTTTCTCAGGAGTTTCGCAGGATGTTACCAAAGAGAAAATGCGCGAGCAGCAACTGCTGAACAGTGAAGCGCATTTCAGAGGGTTGGTCCTGCAGGCCCCCTACGCTATGGCTGTGTATCAGTCTCCTGAACTGATCATCGACATAGCCAACACAGCAATGATCGGGCTTTGGGGAAAAACACCGGCAGTGATTGGTACAAGGCTGGCTGATGCTTTACCAGAGCTGGAAGGGCAACCATTCATTGGAATATTGAAAAATATATTTATCACAGGAGAAACATATCAGACTGAACAGCAGGCGGTTGATCTTTTTGTAAATAATAAGCTACAGACCTTCTGGTTTAAATTCACTTATCAGGCGCTTAAAGATACATACGGACAGGTTTATGCCATTCTAAACATGGCTGTAGACATTACCCGGCAGGTCCTGAATCAACAGCGCATTGAAGAAAGTCAGCGAAAGATTCTGGCTTCCTTTGAGCAGTCGCCCGTAGCCATAGCCATTATCAGCAAAGAGAACCTGACTTTTACCATGGCTAATCCTTTTTATGGAGAATTGGTTGGCAGAAGCCCTCAGCAACTGGTGGGAAAATCGCTCCTCTCAGTACTTCCGGAATTGAAAGGACAGGGTTTTGATAAGATCCTTGAAGATGTGATCCGTACCGGAATCCCTTATGTAGCTTCCGAAACGGCTATAAATATTGTCAGAAACGACAAGCCGGAAACGATATATGTTGATCTTACCTATCAGCCACAGCGCGAAACAGATGAAAGTATCTCAGGTGTACTGATTATTGCCACACATGTAACCGAAAAGGTACTGGCCAGAAAAGAAGCAGAAACCCGGGCAGCTCAGCTTCAATCCATTATCCTTAATGCCCCTGCGGCCATTGGGCTTTTTGTTGGAAGGGATCTTATTGTCGAACTTCCTAATCAGGCTTTTATTGATATTGTAGGCAAAGGCAGTGATATAGCCGGCAAACCGCTTCGGGAGGTCATGCCAGAACTTGAAAACCAGGCTTTTCTGCAAATCCTTGACAATGTTTATACTACCGGGATTATGTACCAGAGCCCGGGTATTCAGGTAAATATTGTTCGGAATGGAGTAATGACATACAATTTTTACAACATTACCTATTCTCCTTTATTCGATGAATCAGGACAGGTGTATGCTATTCTTGATATTGCAATTGATGTAACAGAGCAGGTAAAAGCCCGGCAGCAGATTGCAGATTCGCAGCAGCAGCTTAGCGGAGCCGTTGAACTGGCTGAACTGGCCACATGGACATTTGATATCAAGGAGAATAAATTCATCTATTCACCCCGGTTTATGGATTGGCTGGGTCTGGAAAGAGACTATATGGCAGAAGAAGAAGCCTATAATCCGGTGCCTAAAGAAGATAGAAAGCTTGTAGCAGACGCGATCAGTGCTGCTATACAGCCAGATGCTTCGGGCATCTACAAAAATGAACATCCTATTATAAACCGTTTAACTGGACGGAGACGGATCATACAGGCACAAGGAAGAGTCTTTTATGACCTTGAAGGAAAACCTGCTTTACTAAGGGGAACTGCGCAGGATATTACCGAACAACGAAAGATTCAGATCAGACTTGAAGAACTTGTGCAGCTGCGTACCGAGGAGCTGGAAGTAACCAATGAAGAACTGACTGCCAGTAACGAAGAACTTGCAGCGATAAATGAAGAATTTGCAACTACCAATGATGATCTGGCTGAGGCTAATCATCTTTTAACCCTTTCCAATCAAAACCTGGAACAGTTTGCCTACATTGCCAGCCACGACCTTCAGGAACCATTGAGAAAAATACAGCAATTTGGAGACTTGCTAAAAAAGAAATTCATAACTTCTTCGGACGACTCACTTGTATATCTGGATCGTATGCAGTCGGCAGCCAATCGTATGTCAGTGCTGATTGCAGATCTTTTGACCTACGCCCGGATCACAAATAACCTTCAGGATTCAGAAATAACTCCCTTGAGCGAAGTGATCAAAATGACACTTTTAGATCTGGATTATCGTATTCAGCAGTCGGGAGCAAAAATAGAAGTTGAAACGCTGCCCTCAGTGATGGGAAATCGGATACAGCTGGAACAATTATTCCAAAACCTGATAAGTAATGCCCTAAAATTTCAGTCTGCAGGCAATATCCCTGAAGTACATATTAATTCCGGGCTTGTGCAGGCAACCGATCTACCGGCAGACGTTAAACCGGCCAGATGGTCAAAAAACTATTATTTCATTTCAGTTGCTGACAATGGAATTGGCTTTGAACAGCAGTATGCCAATAAAATTTTTCAGGCTTTTCAGAGGCTGCATGGAAAAAGTGAATTTGAGGGAACAGGTATCGGGCTTGCAATTTGTGAAAAAGTGGCAACCAGTCATGGAGGAGCTATCACAGTAAACAGCAAGCCTGGGGAAGGCTCAGTATTTACAGTATACCTTCCGGCCTGATAAACCGGAAGGTATACTGTAATTTAGGGTTTCAAAACTACTTTGACACAGTCTTCTTCTTTTTCCTGAAAGATTTTATACCCGTGAGCAGCATCTTCAAGCGGAAGGGTATGCGTAATGATATCATCAAGTACCACTTTTTCTTCTTTTACAAGATCAATCAGATGATCAATGTAATTAAGTACCGGCGCCTGCCCCTGTTTGATCGTCAGGCCTTTATCAAAAATGCGGTGCATCGGAAAGTTATCATACGTAGAACCGTAAACACCGACGATGGTTACAGTGCCCATTCTCCGTACGGCTTCAAAACATAAGTCAAGGACCTTCATAGAACCCACTTCAAAATTGATGGCAGCTTTAGCCTTATCAACAAGCGTCCTTTCGGGTTCGAAACCAACCGCATCTACACACACATCGGCACCTCTTCCACCCGTCATTTCCCGGATCGCTTCGACTACATCTACTTCATTTGGATTAAGCGTATCCACTTTGTTTACCCTTTTGGCTTTTTCCAGACGGTAACTAAGTGGATCGATTGCAATAACACGGCTTGCTCCATTGATCCAGGCTGCTTTCTGAGCCATGAGCCCTACCGGACCAGAACCAAAAATAGCTACTACCTCTCCTCCCTTCATTTGCGCCCAGTCAATGGCTGACCAACCGGTTGGAAAAATATCTGTAAGAAAAAGCACCTGTTCATCCGTCATATTATCGGGGACAATACGTGGACTTACATCAGCATAAGGAACACGGACATATTGCGCCTGTCCGCCAGAATATCCGCCGTAAAGATCCGTATAACCAAATAATGCCGCACCCTTCTGATCCAGCATATCCCCATTGGGACCGTAGTGTTTATAGTTGGAATTTTCACAGGCAGGCGATGCTTCATGGGTACAGAAAAAGCATTTTCCACAGGAAATCGGAAATGGGACTACAACCCTGTCTCCTCTTTTTAGATTGGTAATGGCAGAACCTACTTCTTCAACAATCCCCATAAATTCATGACCCATGATCATATCTTCCTTTTGAGGCACAGACCCGCTTAGGATATGCAGGTCAGACCCGCAAATGGCTGTTGAAGTAACTTTAAGAATAATGTCCCTTGGATCAAGAATTTTCGGATCAGGTACATTGTCAACACTGATATCGCCCGGTTTGTGAAATACGGCAGCTTTCATAAAGATAAATTTAATTTTAGTTGTTGATGAGAATTTCCTGGTGTCATTCAACAATTGTACCAGTGATATTAGACTGAACTTTATTATAAAAATGGGTAGTGTAAAAAGTCATTAAAAAACCTGATCAAGTACATATACTTAATCAGGTTTCTTTCACATTACATCAGAATAAATTGAACAGCAGGTTACAAAACCGTATGTTCCTGATGTTTTTCAATCCATTGATAAACATAATCAGCTACCTCTTCCCAACCCGGCTCTCCGCAAATGTAATGCGAACGGCCTGCAAACTCCCTGTAAGTGGTTAGTCCGCTTACATCATCGGTGTAGGCTTTACTATTTTTCTCGACCAGTTCGGTAGGGACTATCTGATCTTCTTTTCCACTGATGAACAACATAGGCACATGCGGCATATCCAGATCGATATGGCCGGATGGACCAAGACATCCTCTCAGCACATTACGGCTATCATGCGTGGCATACGTTTCAAAAGCCAATTTTGCAGCGGATTCATCCAGTGTATTACAAAAGCTTTCATGAAAACTTTCCGGTGTCTGCAAAATTGGATCATCACCTTTAAGCGGATTTGTTATTGTAGCTACATTTTTGAAAAATGGCCAGTCAAGGGTCATCATCATATTTGGTGCCACTGAACTAACAGGCACAGCAAGACTTGCCAGATTTTTGCTTACAAACAACTGAGCCAGAAGTCCTCCCACAGAATGTCCTATAATAACAGGCTTTGCATTGATGTCGGGATTATTGCCCCCGGCAGAGATTACAGCACTTTCCATTGCTGCAATAACATCATCCAGCATCAGATCTCCCAATCCCGCGGGCGGGTTTTGGCGAAGCTGCTCAGGACTTCCTTCGTGGTATGGCCAGGCCGGTGCTACACAATTATATCCGCGTTCTGAAAAATAAGCAATCCATTTTTCCCAGCTTTTAGGATTTTGAAACATTCCGTGAATAAAAACAATGGTCTTTTTCATGATTTTTAAATTTGTTGAAGTTTTTAGAAATAATAAAAAATCAGACCCTGTTTCTGGTAAACTGCTGTTTATCTAAGTATCGATGCGATTTAAAACTTGTGAGAATACATTACTTATCCATGTGCTGGGAAATGGGTTTTTACGTAAACTTGCATTAAAATCAAATTAAAACATATGAAGTTTTTTTTACGCCTGCTTTGTCATTTCACGTTACTATTTTCTGCTTCATTCACATTTGCACATCAGGGAACCTTACGGGGTATTATTCATAATGAAATGACCAATGTTCCACTGGGAGGGGCAACTCTTCGTATTGAAGCCAACGGAACAGCAGTTGTAAGCAACGAGCTAGGCGAATTTAAAATCAAAAACCTGGATCCGGGAAGTTATCAGCTGACCTGTTCATTTATAGGATTTGAGCCTTTACATGAATCTTTCCGGATAAGGGATGGTGAAACCACATTCCTGAACCTGTATATGAAAAGCGGCTCTGTTGATCTGAGTGAAATAAAGGTGCAGGCTCCTAATGCACATACGCAGCAGCTGATCAGCCAGATTGATATCAAACTCAGACCTATCAATAATTCACAGGAAGTACTCCGAATGGTACCCGGACTTTTTATTGGTCAGCATGCAGGAGGCGGAAAGGCTGAACAAATATTTTTGAGGGGTTTCGATATTGATCACGGAACGGACATTTCAATCAACGCAGACGGTATACCTGTTAATATGGTATCGCATGCTCATGGTCAAGGCTATGCGGATCTGCATTTTATCATACCTGAACTTATAGAAAATGTAGCTTTCAAAAAAGGTCCTTATGCCGCAGAAAAAGGAAATTTTGCTACGGCAGGCTGGGTAGATTTCCAGACACGGGATGTGCTCGACAGAGGTTTTATAAAAGCAGAAGCCGGGCAGTTCGATAGTTACCGCTTGCTTGGCGCAGTAGATCTTTTGAGTGACAGAAAAAAACAGGATGGTGAATCAGCTTACGTTTCCAGCGAATATAATTTCAGCAACAGTTACTTTGATTCCCCGCAGCATTTCAGACGTATTAACGGAATAGCCAAATACAATAAAAAAATTGGCAGCCACACTTATTTCAATGCTTCAGTATCTCATTTTTACTCCAAATGGAACCATTCCGGACAGATTCCCGACAGAGCTGTAAATTCCGGCCTTATTTCTCACTTTGGAGCTATTGATGACAAGGAAGGTGGCTTAACATCCAGAACGAACGCTACGCTTAAACTCACCAGCCAAACCAAAAGCGGAGATGTCATAAAAAACCAGCTTTATTACTCACGTTATGCATTTGAGCTGTACTCAAACTTTACTTTTTTTCTGGTAGATTCGATTAACGGAGATCAAATCCGCCAAAGAGAAAAGCGGAATTTATTTGGATACCATGGCAGTTATACGCATAACGGATATCTGGGCAGTATGCCAACAGAAACTTCCTTTGGACTATCGTACCGGCAGGATCTTACCGACAGTAATGAATTGTCAAGGACCATAGACCGAAAAACAATCAATCAAAGGTTAATGCTGGGCAATATCAATGAAACCAATCTGGGTGCTTACGTCAACCAGAACATTACCCTGAGAAACAATCTAAGTGTGAATGCCAGCCTTCGCTATGACCAGTTCTTGAATCACTATGAAGATCTTCTTAGTCATACAAAAGGTAAAGCAAAAGCCGGTATTATTTCTCCGAAAGTAAATTTATATTACACACCTGTTAAAAATCTACAGGTTTATGCCAATGCCGGAAAAGGGTTTCATTCCAATGATAGCAGAGCGGGCGGCGATCCGCTTGTTGTGGCACAAAAAGGAAAAGACATCCTGCCGCCTGCCTATGGTACAGATCTGGGTGTGAATTGGAAACCCGCTCCTAAATTGTTCATTAATGCTGCGGCATGGTATCTCTGGCTTAAACAGGAGTTTGTCTACGTGGGTGATGAAGGCGTGGTGGAACCTAGCGGTCGCTCGGTAAGAAAAGGTATTGATTTGACTGTTCGTTACCAAGTGGTTGATCATTTGTTTTTTGATACGGATGTGAATCTGACAAAACCTCGTTCTGTTGATGAGGAAAGGGGAAATGATTACATACCCCTGGCTCCTTTATTTACTTCTACCGGAGGTTTTACATATCAAAAACCGACCGGGTTCAATGGTTCACTTCGATACAGGTATATGGGTAACAGGCCTGCCAATGAAGACAACAGCATTGTGGCCAAGGGTTATTTTATTGCAGATGCACTGGTTAATTATACACAGAAAAGATACAACATAGGACTTGCTATCATGAACTTGCTGAATGCTAAGTGGAAAGAAACGCAGTTTGCAACAGAAAGCCGCCTGAAAGGTGAGGCAGAACCTGTCACAGAAATTCACTTTACAGCAGGAAGCCCGTTTTTTGCAAAACTTAGTCTGACATATTATTTTAAATAAACAAACAGTTTATACATTTTAAATCCTGTTTGTGCATCGGCATTTTTTCACTTTACTGCTATCCTGCCCCGCCTATACTCGCTGATTATTTGTAATACGATTTCAAGTAGACCACTTGCTGCGTCACGGTATGATTTTTTATTTAAACAATTTAAATTTAATATTAAAACATGAAAACGAGTTCTCTTGCAAAGACCTATCAGCAGATGATCGACTGGAATGTATACAGACTGGATCAGAATAAAGAATCCTATCAAAAGCTGATAGAGCTTCTACCCACACTGACTATAGATAAAAATGCAGATGCTGTACTTCAGGCTGATGTGGATGATATGGAATCTTTGAGACTCATTTATGAAACTGCGATACGGAATTTTGAAGGTAAAATACAGAAGTACGAGGAATTACTTTCAGCCTTAGAATAAAATGAAAAAAGGAAGCTGCTTCGCTTATGTTATATCCGCCAGGCTCCTATTTTCATCATTCTAAAAATCATATATACAATGTGGATTCTTTGGGCATCTCTTGCAGCAATTTCAGCGGCGCTTGTTACTGTACTAACGAAGGCAGGATTAAAAAATGTTGATTCCAGCCTGGCCTTTGCGCTGCAATCTATTCTGATCTTTACGATTACCTGGTCAGTAGTGGCGTGGCAGGGTACATTTGGCGGCATTAAAGAAATGGATTCCAAAACATGGATACTGCTTGCACTTGCCGGTTTAGCTACCAGCCTTTCTACATTATTCTCCTTTAAGGCACTTTCTATGGGTGAAGCTTCCTATGTTACAACCATCGAACGCTCTTCATTAGTGATTGCCATTCTATTGTCTGTACTGTTTTTGAAAGAAAAAATCACCTGGCAACTTATAGTTGGCGCATTACTGATCATCAGTGGAGCAATAATCATTGCATTTTCTCAGCCAAGCAAATAGATTTGACTTTGTAAAAACATCCTATTTGATACGATAACTACTGCTGCTACAAATCATTCGAAGTAAATGCCAGAGGTAATAAGCTGCTTGCATCGTCGAGGTAAATAATTTGTCCTGCGGGACTACTCAGAATAACTTTGATATTGCTAATCTGTCGGTGACTTGCCTCAACAAGGCTTTGACGGCAGATTCCACAAGGAGATAGAATATTTTCAGCAACGATATCTGTTGCAGCATTGGTATAGGAAATAGCGATGGCAACGATTTTTTCAGAAGGAAATAACGAAGATGCCGTTGACAAAGCTACCCGTTCGGCACAAATTCCAGCCGGAAAAGATGCATTTTCCTGATTACTTCCCTTCACGATTTCACCGTTTTCCAGCAAAAGTGCTGCTCCGACATGAAATCGCGAATAAGGAGCATAAGAAAGTTTTGTTGCTTCTCTGGACGCAAAAAGCAGCTTTTGCAGACTTTCATCCAACTGCTGCTCGTGATCAAATAACAGGTATTTAAATAAAATCTGTTTTTCCATTTTTGAGGTAAAATGCTGTTTAGTTACAATAAAAAGCTACGAATCGAGCTGGCAATTACATCTGCAATGTAACTTCTTTCTAATAAAATTCGGAAGTTTGTTTTCGTTTAAAAAAAAATGATCCCGACTGCATATGTAGCCGGGATCATTGTATAGTACTCGTATCAGATCTAAATTTTTACACCCAGCGTAAAGCGAAGAACATTATTTTTCTGGTCGTTACTTTTGAAATAAGTGCTCATACCCCACTCATGAGAAATATCCAGTGTCAGAAGGCCAAATTCTAAACCTAAACCTGCATTAAGCCCATAGCTGAATTCCTCGATATTATCTTTTGAAAAATCAGCAACGCTACTTTTATCAACCGCCATGACATAGTTCCCAACGGCTCCACCTTTTATATTAATCTTAAAGAACCCACTGTTGGCTTTTGTCAGGTAAAGTCCTACCATAAGAGGTACTTTCAGGGAGTGAATTCTTGGACCTTCGAGCAGTGAGGCATTCTCAAGGCTGTCTTTATCGGTTTGTTTTAGAGAAGAGTTGAAGTAATGTGCACCAGGCTGAATAAAGAACCTTTTCATGTGAATACGAAAATCCATTCCGGCGTTCCACCCTACCCTGCCGTCTGCTTCACTGTTTTTTAAATCAGCACTGAAACTGGACGCATGCACACCAACCATAGGGATAACCCAAAGACCTGAATTTCTCTTAGGCCTTTCCCCAAATCTTTCTTTCCAGGTAATTTTATATCCCGGCACTCTCTGCTCCTGCACATCCATATCATTATTAGACCTGTCATAAGATTGACGTATAGGTGCCATAGCTCTCTGTTTTTTCCAGGCCAGAAACTGCTGATAATCTTCATCGTCACGCTCAGCCATTCTGTTCTCTGTCAGCTGCTCTTTTGCAGGTACTTTCTTTTCATAATCCGAAGGAACGATGATATTGTTGATGATGATGGTAGGCTGCCCCGGCTGCTGCGGATAGTTTTTATAGGTAGATTCTATCACTTTCTGAGTCAGGTTGCTGCTGTTTGAAGCAGTATCCATCATGGACGTGCGTACAACCACCGGCTGCACCATATTGCCCTGTCTTTCACTAACAGCAGCTGCATTAACAGCTTGTTGCGATGCAGGCGAAACTAGTTGCTGACCTGTATTATCTTGTCTTTGATTAACGGCTGCTTGTGTTGTTAAAGCAGCTTGAGAAGCAACAACAGGCTGCGAACTTATATCTTCTTTCAGTTCAGCAATCTGTTTGGTAAGGCTTTCCTGGTTTTGAACTGCTTTATTCGCTGCATTGGAATCTTTGTTTGCTTTATGGGCAGCGTTTTTAGCATCTTTTGCCAGTTTTTTATCCTGGGGATTTTTCATTAATGCGGCAGCAGCCTTTCGGTTCTCATCTGCCGATTTCTGTGCCGTTTCTGCTGTTTTTTTTACTTCTTCATTCTTTTCCAAAAGCTGGTTTTCCAGTTTAGCGGATTCTGTTTTCTTTTCGTTTAACTTCTCATTGGACTTTATAGCTTCTTTTTCAGCTTTAAGGGCAGCAATGGAATCTTTGGATACGACTTGTGCCATAACAGAACACGTAAGGAATAATAATCCAAGTGTGTAGGATACTATCTGTTTTTTCATCTCTGTTAATTTTAATTGTGGATTGGTTTACTTTTGACTTAAGCATTGTAATTCTGTCACTTTATATATCAGAATTGTTCCAGGCCCACAAACTTTGAATCCTGATAATGACAAGCCTTTAGAAAGGCACTTGCTATATGTCAGATTAAATAGTAGGAGAAGATGATATGAACCTATTTAAGAAGATAGCAGCATTAAAAGCGTCTTGTAGGTATAAAGAGTATTACAATCTAACTTCTTTGAAAAGACAGCGGGCATATTTTACCCCTGTCCTAAATTTGTCACCACAAGTGGAATAATAACCCCTGAATACAAAATCATAGCTTTTCATCAATATATTAAAAAGCTATGATTATCATTCAAATCGAATCCGATCGGTATATAAATATTCTATGATATACTTTTACCTGTCTGCTATTTTCTTTAAACTTCAACACACTATAAAATCCTTCGATGCAGGATTTTTTGCATCAAAATATAATTATTCCAATAAAAACGAAAAAGGATTTAAAGATAATCGTTGATCTAACCAATTTTCATAAACTATTGATTTACAATATGCGTTTACATGTCAGAAATCAATATTATTATAATTTCATATTAATTTTTATTTTAGTCAGCATCATTATTTTAAGAAATTGTATACAATAGATAAAAGCAATAGTAGTAGCGTTACTGAATTTTAATGACTGTACAACTAGCTAATCAGTTTGTATTATTACAATATATAGCCTTGACTTTACTGTTTGTAACATAGTTAATATTCTATAACATTCATTTATCCAAATACGAAAAAAGTATGACTTACATAAAACACATTATCCGCAAATCTCCTATTACAAACCTGCGGAGTTCATTTCAGAATCTTTTTTCTGTAAATGTGCATGGCAGACCAGCCGAACATCAGCAGGAAGTTTCTGAAAACCGTTATTCCGTTATGTACACCTTTAACGGACAATACCACCACAAAGGCTATTCTTCTGAAACCGAAGCACAGTCTGGACTGAGCATGCTCATGTTGGATGAAAACCGTATTCCGATTGGAATTTATGATGCAAAAACGGATTCGTTTGAATGGGAAATTATCGGGCAGTACCTGCATAGTCAGGATCCTGTCAGCGAACAGCATAGCCGTTTGGAGGAAATCCTGACGATCGCCCGTGCATTGCGCCGCAGAGATTCCAGCTGGCAGCCGGGCTACCTGCAAAGACCAAGCTTTTTTGCTTAGAACTTTGTTATTATGAATGGAATAGCATTAAAAAAACCAGGATCTTACAGTTTGTAAGATCCTGGTTTTTTTAATTTAGTTTTTAACTACGTTTATTTGATTCCTTTTCCGGTAGCAGCCCAATAAATCCCACCGTACAAATGATCCAGAAAAGTCTGGTCGGAATGAACAAGCCCGATATGGCCAAGTCCGGTATAAAATGCCCGGCCACCGTCGTATTTATGATACCAGGCAATAGGATGAAAATCGCCCATTCCTACGCTTTCATTGTTGGCACCCCACTTGGCTTTTGGATCGTATGTTTTCTCATCCACACTGATCAGGAATTTTAGATCCTGGGATTTGTATGGCTTTTGGTATTCGTACCATTCGTCTGTCCAGATCATTCTCTTTGGAAAACGCTCTAGCCCTGGAAAATTACTGTCTAAAACATCCAGATAAGCCGTTTGCTGCTGCGGATGAATTTTGAACATCATCCCTACCATTTTGGTATACCAAGGCCATTCATATTCCGTATCTGCCGCAGCATGAATACCAACCCAGCCTTTACCTGACTGAATAAATTTTTCAAAAGCAGTCTGCTGCTCTGCATTGAGGATGTCTCCCGTTGTGTTCAGAAAAATAACGGCATCAAACTTTTTAAGATTTGCTTCATTAAATACGGCACCGTCTTCCTGCCAGTCTACTGTAAAATTATGTCTGGAAGCCAGGGATCTTATGCCGTCAACTCCTTCATGGATAGATTGGTGATGAAAACCTGCTGTTTTGGTAAATAGCAAAACTTTGAATTGCTGTGCTTGGGATGATACTGCACTGATCAGGACAAGCAGCAGAGCCAGGGATTTTTTAAGCATGGTAATTTAAATAGTATAATGTTTTAAATAATGGTAATAAGGCAGATGTGAGCCTAAATATACTATTGGCAATCTTTAATTTATATTTTGGCAACTGGCTCCGGCATTTGTCTTTGTATATCCTTATAAGCCCATTTAGCCATTTCCTCTATAACAGTTTCCAATTCTTTGCCAGCTTCTGTGAGCGTATATGTGACGAAAGGCGGCACAACCGGTTTAGCTTCCCTCACCAGCAGGTTATCGGCTTCAAGCTGTTTCAAGTGCTGTATAAGCATCTTTTCGGTTATGTGCGGCATAGCCCTTTTTATCTCGCTATACCGTTTGCTTCCTTCCAGCAGATGATACAGAATGATTGGTTTCCAATGTCCGCCAATTTTGTTCATCACATAAGTAACAGGACATTCGTTCAGGACAATTTCTCTGTTAGCATTGAAGGTCGAGTTTTCTTTGATTTTTGTCATGATACATACTCTCGGGTAAGTACTTGTATAAAAGTAAGTACAAAGATAGCTTTGCAGCATAACAAATCAATTACAATAATGAAATATATCATCACAGGTTCCTTAGGAAATATCAGTTTGCCCATTACAAAAAATTTAGTGGCTGCGGGAAAAGACGTTACCGTAATTAGCAGTAGTATTAATAAAAAGCAAGAGATTGAAAATTTAGGTGCAGAAGCCGCCATTGGTTCAGTTAAAGACAAAGCGTTTCTTAACGAAACTTTCAAAAATGCTGATGTAGCTTATCTGATGATTCCTAATGATTTCACTGTTACAGATTATCCAAAATTCCAGCGGGAAGTGGCTGACAATTATGTAGAGGCGATTAAAACAAGCAGCATCAAACACGTCGTTTTACTTAGTAGTATTGGGGCACATTTAAGAAAAGGAGCTGGTCCAATCGACGCATTGGGTTATCTGGAAGAGCAATTGTTGAAATTGGAAAATGTACATACAAAATTTCTTCGCCCATCGTATTTCTTTTCAAATCTGTACAGCATGACAGGAATGATCAAACATGCAGGCATAACCGGAAATAATTTTGGTAATACTGATGAAAAACTGGTACTGGTACATACAGACGATATTGCAGCCGAAGCTACCACACAATTACTGGACCTTTCTTTTACCGGAAACAGCATTAAGTACATATCCGGCGATAAAAGACATCCGAATGAAATTGCCGAATTATTAAGCAAGGCAGTTGGTAAAGAGGGAACACCCTGGATTACTTTTACAGATGAAGAGTCACTAAAAGGTATGATGGAGGCTGGTTTAACAGAGGGTTTTGCAAATCTTTATGTGCAGATGGGCAAAGCGATACGAGAAGGAGAATTGCAGGAAGATTACTGGAAAAACCAGCCTGAAACTTTTGGAAAATACAAGCTGGAAGACTTTGCGAAAGATTTTATAGTGGCTTACGGGAAAGAGGCTTAGCCAAGAATTAAATGTAATCTGTAAAAAAAAGACTAGCCACGAATACACGGATTAAAACGCGTAATATTATCTGATTCGTTCAATTCGTGTATTCGTGGCTAGAAAAATATACTAATGACTATTTTCCCATAACCAGCCTTGTCTGCGCCGCTCCGCTCTCAGCATCAAGCAATTGTATATTTAATGCTCCATCTTTAAATACATTACGATCAACTGCTAAAGTAATTACCTGAATCCCTTGTGGAAGATCTGCAACTGCACCGCGACCTGTTATTTTAAGTGGTTTTCCACCAATCCATGCTGTAATACCAGCTGTTGAACTAAAAGCCAGATTTACATTTCCCTTGGTCAGTACTTCAATTTCAAATTTAGCAAAGCTATATTTTTTGCCTGAACCGACTTCAATAACAGGCAGATCATTGATTGGTAAATCGCCGGAAACTTTGCTGTAAACGGGCTGGAAGGCGATCTTTACTTTGTCTTTTACAATATAAGCCGGTCCTTCTGCTACAACTTTCTTAGCCAGCTCCCTGCTATCCTCTACAGTAGACCACCGACGCACAAACCGCGTATTGGAAACCCGGAATTTTCCGGATTCTCCCATTTTAGACAGGAAACCGATAAGATCAATAAACTCCTGCTGGTCCAGAGAAGCCGTCAGCCCGGGAGGCATCAGCGAACCGGGGACTTTCTCCATCAGTTCTACCTGGCTTTTGGCAATGGATACTTCCTTACCCGTTACGTCACGAATTACAATATCCGATGCACCATCACTTGCCAGATAGCCCATCATTTCGGAGCCGTCTTTTTTCAAAACCCGTTTCAGATCATATCCTTCTTTGATCGATGCGCTTGGATAAAGAATGGAACGAATAATGGTTTCTGCCGGAGAACTTGTTCCCAAACTGCTCAAATCCGGACCAATGCGGCCACCTGCCCCACCAATGGCGTGGCAGGTTGTACAATTTACATCCGCTCGGCGAAAGATCAATTCACCTTTTTCAGGATCGGCTTTTTCACTAACCAGTTTTGCCAGACCGGCAATCTCTTTATCGTTAAGCTCCTGCGGCATTTTAGGAACTGGTAAGGTCCCGCCGGAAGCTTCCAGTGCTTTGTTTAGCGCAACAATCTCGTCTATTCTCTGGCGGTTCCATCCACCCCTTGTTTGTATCAGCTGCCTTCCGGCTTTTGCCGTTGCTTCCGGGATTTTTTTTGCAGCAATTGCTTCAGCCAGAGCAGCAGCTCCTGGATTGCTTGGAATAAATGCCATGAAAAGTTCAGTCATATCTGTGTTTGCAGGCAAAGTCCGCATGAGATCCGCACCAATACGGGCCGCTTCAGCAGGATTTAAAGGAGCTAACTGTGAAATAGACATTATACGCACATCAGGTGTATTTTTAGGCCCGCTCATTTCAGTCATGAGTTTAACCGCTTTTTCTTTATCCATAAAAACCAAAGCACTTAAGGCTGCTTTTTTGGTGTTCAATGTTCCGGACTGAACCAAGCCCGTGATCCGATTTTTCAGCTGATCCAGTTTCCATAATCCGGCCAGCCGGATTGCGGTCAGGCTGACAGCCTCATCGTCATTGCCGATAAAATCAGCAATGCGTTCCGGATTTTTATCCGGGCTGATTTTTCTTTGGCGTGCGGCATCTTCCAAGGCTGCCAGCTGGACCAGTACATTTTTATCCTTACTTTGAACAGCAAGATCCAGCAGCATATTCAGGTCAGCTACCTGTCCCGATCTGGCAATAGAGCTCAATACATCTTTCTGATATTCTTCCGGCACCTGGCCTTTTCCATATAATTTGGTCAGTAGTGCTACTCCTTCCGGTTTACTTACCGATTTTAGAGCAAAAACCGTTTTTTTCGCATCCCCCAAAAAATCAGGATTGGTTTTCAGACTGGCCATCCATTGCGGTTCCAGTTCACCTGCTGTTTGCCAGAGTGCATAGTCAAGAAATTCGTCCATTTGAGAATCCAGCACCAATAATGCTGTACGCGCTGCTTCTGCTGTTTTTGTTTTCCGAAGGGCAATCACTGCTTCCAGCCGAACCTGCGCATGTGGATCTTTTACCGCTTTACTTAACAAGGCAGGAACATTCGTAATTTTTGTATGCCAAAATTCAAGTGCACGTAAAGCAGAGGAGCGTGCATTATGGCTTTCCGCATTGAGCAGACTTAAAAGTAATGGCTCATTTACCGTATCAAGGGCCTGAAAAACCCAAAGCGCTTCCAACTTATTGTGCTCGTAATTTTTGTCTTTTTTATCCAGATCATTCACCCACTTTTGCAGGGACGGTAACACTTCTTTTGCACCGCGTTCTTTCAAAACCTGCCTGGCATTCATACGCGTAAGATCTTCCGACACTTTCAATGATTCCAGCAGTTCGCTCACCGGAGCTTTACTCAATTTTGGCGTTTTGATTAACGGACGATTTTTAGCAGTAATCTTCCAGATACGTCCGTGTTCCTGATCACGACGCGGATCAAAAAAATCCACTTCCCCATGTTGAATAATCGGATTATACCAATCTGCAACATAAATAGCGCCATCCGGTCCAACATTAATATCCACAGGACGAAACGCAACGTTGTCCGTCCAGATCAAGTCTTCCATTTGCTTAGAAGCATAACCGCTTCCCTGCTCTTCAAGCTTAAAACTATTAACTCTGTTCGCACGAAAATCGTTGGTAATCATTCTTCCCTGCCACGCATTCGGCAAGTGTCTGCCGGAAATAACATCTAGTCCGCTATGTTTCGGCTGTCCGGGATTTAAACCACGGATAATTCTTTCAACACCCTGAGCAGCAGCAAATGCAGAACCAGGAAAAGCATAGTTAATTCCTTCGCTACCAGCGCCATCCGTCAGAAAAGATTGTCCCCACTGGTCAAACTGAAGGCCCCAGAAATTGATCCCTCCCCGGGCATAGACATTCATTTCCAATGTTTTAGGGTTTAGCTGCCAAACACCGCCGCCTTCCAGTCGCTTGGTGCCAAAAGGAGTTTCAACATGGCTGAAAATATAAATCGATTGGTTAAAATATAAATGTCCTTCAGGTCCCCAACGAAAGGTATGAATGAGGTGATGCGCATCACCGGTTCCGAAACCATTTAGAATCCTGCGTCTTTTATCTGCTTTACCATCACCATCTGTATCTGAAAAATGCAGGATTTCAGTTGAATTTGCTACATAGACGCCGCCGTCACCGGGTAAAATTCCTGTTGGCGTTGTCAGCCCCTCTGCAAAAATGGTAGTTTTGTCAGCTTTGCCGTCTCCATCAGTATCTTCTATTACAAAGATCTTGTCGTTCGCCACTTCACCCGTTTTTAAATGTGGGTAAGCCGTACTGCTTACGACCCATAACCTCCCATCGGCATCCCAGTTCATCTGAATCGGTTTTGCAACCAGAGGTTCTGCGGCCCAGAGTGTGACTTCAAAACCGTCAGCAACTTTGAAAGATGCCAGTTCTTTTTGCACATCCGGATCAGGATCTTCTTTTTTCTTTTCTGTTTTAACCGAAGAGGTCATGAGCAGAATCAGGGGAAGCAAGATAACTCCGTAAAATAATTTTGATGCTTTCATGTTTGTTAGCTATTACCTGTGGGCTGTTAGCTTTTGGGTACTGTAATTCAAATTGTTATAATAATATTTCCCAGATCGGCAGTTTTGCTTAAAGCTAGCTGCTAAGAACTAATTGTCTACTGCTGACAGCTCATATGTAATTTCCTTGGGCATTCTTTTTAATGCGATTTGCCCTTCAAGCCATTTGATCAGAATATTCTGGTCTTCCAGGTCCTTCACATGCTTTCCTTGTTCATAAGCCCGGAATCCGATAATGTAGGTTTCATTAATAGGCCGGTATTGGAAGAAATGAAGCTCATTCTTTTGCAGAATCATTTCACGTACTTGTTCAGCCTGGATAAATAAAGGACCTTGTTTGATTGTCACTCCCTGTTCCCATTCTTTTGCTGAAGCAGTAACTACCTGTGCCTTATTGGCTGAGAGTGTGTAAAATCCCTTTTTCAAACCTGTAATTTTCAGTACAGCATTGTTGGAAACGCCTGTATTTTGTTTAGGTAAGGGAAGCGGCAAATAATTTTCCTGAATGGTAAATTTAAGATTTCCAGGCTCTTTACCAGTACTTAGTATTTTTGTATTCGCCGATGCTTCTGGTATTTTTTTTGAAGAACTAATGGTAATTATCTCCTTTTCAGATTTCAAACCTAAACTATTTTCCAGAATAACAGCCAGATGATAATATCCGGCTTCATTCAGATGTACGCCGTTTTCAATGATTTCGGACTTACTACTAATCTCCTGAATTGGTTTGTAAATATCTATAAATTGCTTCCCTCGGTCTGCTGAAATCTTAGCAATAGCGGAAGCATATAATTCCAGATTCGCATTACGTTGGTTCATATTGATCGATGTATCTTTGATCATAACCGGAATAGTAGACAAAAGAATTGTTTTTGCACCCAGCGAATCTATGCGATCGAGTAACTTGTTTAATCCATCTTTGAATTTTGGTAACCCTGCTTCACCTTCCTGAGCTTCAGTGCCTCCATAAGCTAAGAAAACAATGGTTGGCTCTGCTTTTGTAATATTTTGTATCAGATGTTGATAAGGTGTTGGTGGATTAGTAAACGTACTTCGCGCGTCGCCAAATACATTATCACCCGTCCAGCCAAGATTACGGAAAGTTACGTTCTTTTCCGGAAAGCGGGTTGTCAGCGCCATTTCGAGATATCCAAATTGAAAATCGTTTTCAAACAAAGAATTTCCCAGAAAAACCACACGATCTCCATTTTTCAGCTCAAATGGAGAAACAGATTGCTTGGCTTTGCTCTGAGCAAAGCCCGAATGGTATGAAAAGAATATGAAAAATAATAAACTATAACAAACAGAGGCAAGTACTCTTATGTTTCTCATGCACTTTTGTATTATGGTATTTCTTAATTAATGGTTTTCAGGAAAAAATAGGGAGCAGCCCTGAAAGGGCGCCAAATCTTAGAATAGGGCACCGCCCTATTTTACATCGGGAATGGACATATTTATCATATTGAACATCCCAGGATCATCAATCCCAAACATATCGCTCATCATATTCCACGTTATATTTTTTCAGAAAACCCCGATATTCATCCTGAAAGTTCTTATTTTCATGATGCATTTTCTGATTGGTAATGTATTTAATTACAACATCCAGCTCAGAAGGATTAACAGAGAAAATCCCATAGCCATCCTGCCAGTAGAACCCTTGGTATTCCTTTCCCTTCGTCTTGATCCATCTGGAAGAACTCTTTTTTACTTCTTCCAAAAGTCTCATAATGGTAATTTTCCGGGACAAGACACAAAGGATATGAACATGATCTGTATAACCTCCTATCTTGATTGGCAAACATTCGTATTTGTTGCAAATTCCTCCTAAATAACGATGCAGCTCATTTTCTATGTTTTCATCTATTAATGGCTGACGATATTTCGTACTGAACACAATATGTGTACAGACCTTTGCTAATGATTGTGACATTTTCCATGTGCCTTACGGCTATAATGTGTGTGTAATTTTGAACGAATGGCATTTTCGTTTTTGGTAATAGTGACAGGGCGTTGCCCTATCCTAAGGTATAATGCCCTTTCAGGGCTAAGGTCACATTAGCCTTTACCCTGAAAGGGTTTTTATTTTAGCATGGGGCAACGCCCTATGTATTCGTTATTTTCATTATTTGAATTTGTTTCACGAACCCTCCCACTCCACACCCGTATCCTTCCAGCTCTTTGACGCCGCAGAATCCAGCACAGCTTCACAAACTTTCTGGGTTTCCAGTGCATCTTTAAAAGTAGGACTGCAATCTTTACCCGTTTGAAGACTTTCAAAAAAATCAGCGGCCTGATGGATAAAAGAATGTTCATACCCGATACTAGTTCCCGGTATCCACCATCTTTTCATGTAGGGTTGATCGCTATCCGTAACCAAAATAGACCTCCATCCACGAACGATGGAATCATCAGAATGATCAAAAAATTCCAGACGGTTCAGATCATGCAGATCCCAGCGGATGGATGCATGTTCGCCGTTGATTTCAAATGTATATAGAGCCTTATGTCCACGCGCATAACGGGTTGATTCAAAAAGCCCCAGTGATCCATTGTCGAAATGGCAATGAAAAATACAGGCATCATCAATACCCACTTTTTGCACTTGACCACTATCATGATGTACGCGCTCTTTAATAAAAGTTTCGGTTACTGCGGATACATCCTTAATTCCACCATTGATCCACATGGCTGTATCAATACAATGTGCCAGCAGATCACCGGTGACGCCGGAACCAGCCGCTTCTGCATCCAGGCGCCAGGTAGCAGCACCTCCCTGCGGCACATCCGGGTTGATTGTCCAGTCCTGAAGGAAGTTGGCCCGGTAATGAAATATCCGTCCCAGCTTACCTGAATCTACAATTTGTTTGGCCAAAGTAACAGCAGGCACACGGCGGTAATTATACCAGACCGTATTTTTAACCCCTGCTTTTTCAATAGCATCCACCATGGTTTGTGCTTCTGCCAGCGTTCTTGCCAAAGGTTTTTCGCAAAGGATCATCTTACCGGCAGCGGCGGCGGCGATCGCAATTTCAGCATGAGTATCGTTGGGTGTACAAATATCAATGGCATCGATATCTTCTCTCGCAACCAATACTTTCCAATCTGTTTCCACAGATTCGTATCCCCACTGATCGGCAAATTCCTGAACTTTCTCTGCATTACGGGAACATACGGCTTTTAAAACCGGTGTGTATTCCAGTTCGGGAAAAAAGTTATCAATTCTGTTATATCCATTGGAATGCGTACGACCCATTAAACCCGTACCGATCAATCCAATTCTAAGTTCTTTTTTTGTTGACATAATATAAATGCTTTTTATTCAATGGACATAGTCTTTCAGGCTTCATACCAGCCATGTGCCTGACGAACCCGTACCATCGCAGCCAGGATATCGTTCCAGGTTTTTTGATCTGTCATTACCGCATTAGGGAACATACAGCCATCCCAGCATATATGACGGAAAGCTTTTGTGATTTCCCCGTTTTCATCCCGAAGCCAATAACCTGCATCATGCGTAATGTCTAGTTTTCCATTTGGATCTGTTGCCAGGCAGTGACGGCCGGTTTTATCATGCGAACCTGTTCCATGAACGGTGCCGTCGTTTTGTGCTACGTGAAAATCTATGGTCCATGGACGAAGTGCAGCCGTCATTTTCTTTAATCCCTCTTCAATTGCGTCGCGGTCACTCCATACAAAATCAACCGGAAGAACTCTGTCTTCGGGACGGTTATAGCCTAGTAAATAAAGAAAGGTGTGCGACATATCAGCCTGAAAGCCCATGTTCGGACGATCAACTTGCTCCAGCGTATCAAGCATGGTTTTCCAGCTTTGCATACCACCCCAACAGATTTCACCCTCTGCCGCCAGCTTCTCGCCATAGTCAGCCGCTACGTCGCAGGCTCTTCTGAAAGTTTCTGCAATTAATTTTGTATTATTAACCGGATCCAAAGCCCAGTCTTCCGGTTTGCTGGAAGAATCGATACGTACAATTCCACTTGGACGAATACCCAGTTTTCTCAACTTCTGACCAAAAATAGAAGCCTTCTTTACCTGATTTACAAATTCGTCACGCGCCTCCTTACTGCCCATTGCAGACCCGCTCCAGATTGGTGCCACCAGACTGCCAATTTCAAGATTAAGCCCTCCAACTTTGTCCACCAGTTTTTTTATACCGTCGTCGCTCATATCCGGGTCGATATGCTGATCAAAAAGACCAATATCAACACCATCGAATTTAATGCCGTTCACCTCAGCCGCTGCTGTTTTTTCAAGCATCGTATCAAAAGAAATAACAGGTTCTGAATCAGAACCTTTTCCTATAATGCCAGGCCATGTGGCATTGTGGAGTTTGGGGAAATTATTTTCTGACATGGGTTAAGAATGTTTAAAGTTTTAAAAGTTTTTAGTTTAAAGTTCATGAGTTCACAAGTGCCAGGTACTCTTTAAACTTATAGACTCATAAACCCTGAACTTTTACAAAACTAAATCAGGATTTAATGGACCGAAATGTTTCAAAATCACAATCGGATCGGTTGAGGAAGGATTGCTGATCACAACGCCTTGCTGCGCCGCTTTTTCACTAACGAAAAACTCATCATTGGTAAGCTGTCCGTAGCGGATCAGTGCCGGCGTTTCAATGTCCCATTCTCCGAATTTCCCATGTCCCTGCATCACGATCATTCCATAGGCAGCAGCATCTGTAATCGTTACTGTCTGTCCCGGAAAAACGGTAAGTTCTTTGGCACTGTAAGCTTCGTTTTTATAACAAATCCAGTTTTCACTGTATCCTTCTGACGCCATTTCTTCGACATCTTTTACCGGTTTGGGACGCATGAAATGCTTTTCCATCAGATTAGGATTTACATTCAAATCCCAGTCGATCACTTCCATTAACAAGTCATAATCTCCGATTCTGTCTTTCGGAGTTCCTTTCCAAAGCAATTCCTCCGGAATAACCGCTTCATTGACAAGCGATTGATACATCGCAAAAATATCAGATGCTTTTTGAGGTTCATACGTACACAAACTGCCGGGAGCATGCAACATGCCCGGAGGTACATCCCATCCTGTCCCGGGCTCCAGACGAAATGCCTGCGAGTAGTTGGTGATTTTATTATCACCTTTGGTGAAGTTCATCAGACACTCCTTGATCTGTTCTTTTGAGGTGCCAGGCGCTATACCGATGAATGTGTATGGAAAATCGCCGCCGTGGTTGTTAAGTTGCGGAGGGAAATAATATGCTTCCGGTTTTCCATTCTGACCAACCATTGCGGCGTGCTCATCTCTGTGGTGAATATGGTGAGGCAATGGCCCCATATTATCAAAAAATTTGGAATACATAGGCCAGCTCTGGTACTCATCCCATAGTCTTTCCCCTATAATTTCGCCTTTCAGCTCGCTTACTGCATCCCTCAATGTCACTTTTTGAACACCCGACTCATCTTCAAAAACGATCTGGCTTAAACCTTCATTTTCGCCGGTAAGCGGACCATTCTCAGCCGGAGTAGTTGAAGACAGCCAGCGTTCGTCAATGCCTCCACGCTCACCACCTAATACGTAATAATCATCCGGATGTAATTTTATTCTACGTCCAGGTACACAAAATGACCGGGGTACCCAGGTCGGAGCCAGCCGTAAAATTCCTTTTCCCTGTTCTAATGCCTTTTGAGCGATACTTGAAAGTGCCATTGTTTAGTATTAAGATTGGTTTAGTTATAATCTGTTAAAAACTCTTGGATTGATTTTTCCTCATGCAGTATATTCAGTTCCAGCTCATACGTCCTGACTTCTCCGGGCTTGATAAAAATCAGCGAACCGTCCTCCCGGGCTTTTGCCTGTCCGGTCAAAGGATGGGTGGTTGGTTCCAGACCTGTAACGTACTCACCTTTTCCCCAATGCTGCCAGTTAGCAAACCAGGGCAACTGTTCTTTTTTAAATTTCAATGCAACGGCCAGATTGATCTTCCTGTTGGCTAATCCACAAATACTCTGCCCTAAGTCATCGGCCTCTATATCTACCAAAACTACTTCTTCACCCGTACACAGATGTTCCGCCAGGGGCGGCTTACACTTTTTAAAATCATTTCCTTCTTTAAAGATCTTTGCATTCTCTTCACCACGACTGGGACGCCATGTGCCTTTCCAGAGAATATCCGTTCCTTCATCTGCCAGCGGCCAGCCAAAATTAAAATGATAAAGCAGCATATGCGGTGAAGGCGTATTTCCTTTATTTACCACCTCATCATGAATCCGGATTGTAGCTTTTCCAAGCGTTGCAGATATCGTCCGGCGTAATTCCAGGCTAGGCCCGAAAGGTTTTGTTTCCCTGATGATACCCGTTATACTCATTTCAAGATTTCCTGTTCCAGGATCCGGCTGTATGACAGAGATAATTTCTGCGGGTATATTACTGATTTGTCCATGCAAACCTCTTTCTCCAAATTCATCAGATTCTGGTCCGCCTACATGCGTTAATCCGCAGGTAGTCAGTAAGCCTCCTCCAAATGTTTTCAACCAATTAATTCCCTGATCAGAGAAAGGTTGTGGATACGTAATTCCGCCGTGGCTTAACCAGGCAAGACTATGCTGATTAAAAAAGGCATCGGCAATATCCATCCCACGGTCTATGACGACCTTAAAACGCAATCCGGTTCCAGTATTGATCCAGGCAATCCGGGTTCCACGGCCCGCACCATTATCCAGCACCGAAGTTTCAATACCTCCCAGTTGCGCATGATTGGATATTTTGTCCTTCCAGTCCTGGTTTATAGCCACGTCGTCCTTCATTTATTTTATTAATTAAAAATATTATCCTAATCAAAAAAGAGTGTAATGCGACTTATATAACCTTGTTCATACTATAAAATTTGCTTTAACTATTCAACAACCACTTTCTCACCCTTGGATTAAAGTCAGCTGTATGCTCAAAATGAAAAGCATGACCTAAATTTTCATACAGAAAAAGTTCAGCTTCCGGGATGCTATCCGCCACTTCCTTTGCCATCCATACAGGTGTGAAAATATCCTGTGCCCCACCGATAACAAGCGTTGGCTTATCAATCTGACCCAGATCAGCCAAGGCATTGTGCGCTATGCAGGCAGCTGCCTGACCTTCCAGTCCGTGAAGTGGCTGGGGAAAAGGATTGGCACCATCCTGTTTGCGGCCGGTTGCCAGCTCTTCATATGTATCATTTTGATCCCAGGAAGATTTAGAAAAGATAAGGAGCTGAATATAGAAGCTAAAATCTTCTGGTCTGAAATGGGCTTTGCAATTTACGATATGCTGAAAAAGCGATTTTGCATAGTTGTCACAGCGTGCCCAAGGACACATCAATACCAGGGAATGCACTTTTTCAGGATGGCGGATAGCCAATTGCTGCGCAATAGTACTTCCCATGGAACAGCCCACTACTTTTACTTTTTCAACCTGAATGGCATCGAGCAAACCGGCATAATCATCCGCCATTTGCTCTGAAGAGTAAGGCCCTAAAGGCTTGTCCGATAACCCTACGCCTCGGTTATCACCAACAATACAGCGAAAGTGATTTTGCCAGTCGGCCAGATGTACATTCCAGACAGACCCGGGAGCCGTAATACCCATGATCAGCAGCAACGGAATATCTTCCGGCGAATGGCCGGAACCCCGTTCTTCATAATGCATGTGTATTCCGTTGGTTTTTACTAATGGCATATTTCTGAGCTGTTGGTTGTCAGGAATTAATAATTACAACTATTATGGTATTGAGCTCTTTGTTATTGCTAAGCGAAAGACTAAAAGCTAATGGCTGATAGCCAATTGCTATCGCAATCCCGGAATTAGCTCCTGCTGAATCCATTTTCCATCATGCAAAGTCACAAAATCCGGATTTTCCAGCGCTTCTGCTCCTTCATCTTCACAGATAATCCATCCGCTGTAATGAATATCTTTAAGCCACTGCGTAACGCCTAAAAGATTAACCTTTCCCTTTCCCATCAATGCGAATTCAGGGTTTCCGTCCCAGTCTTTAAAATGCACATGGTTAATCAGCGACTGATATTCTTTCATTTTTTCCAGCGGGTTCATACCGCCGTTGATGATATGTCCTACATCAGGAGTCCAGCCGGTAACGGTTACATCCAGTGCTTCCAGTACCGTGCTATAATCTTCGGAAGTTCTGATGATGGAAGTATGCGGGGAGTTGGGATGAAAACTGCAAGGCACTCCTTTTTCAGCTGCCCGTGCCGAAACCCGGTTAACAATGCTGACTAGGTTTTTCTGGCGTTCTGCAAGATTGTGACGGCCTGTTGGTATTTGTACTGTATTTAAAACAGCACCCGGAAATCTTTGCAATACACGGATGGCGTGGTCTGCTACCTCTTTTTCCCGTTCGGTTTCTTCCGCCTCGTTCCAGTCCAGAGCCAGGGCCAGTGCAGCCAGTTGTATTTTTTGTTCTTTTAATTTTTCTTCCAGAAGTCCCGGGTCAACCAGATCGCCCATCCAGGTAAAAATAGGCTGAATACCACTAAAACCAGCTTTTGCAATGACTTCAATCATATATCTCAGGCGTCCCTGATGCGTTTGGCCATTGCCACTCATAAACCAGGTATAAACTTCTGAACCGAAACGGAATGGGAGGTTTTGTGACATGATATGGGTTATTTTTGATCTTTTTACCTCAAGGCGTTGCACTGGGCTGAGTTAATAAGTCCGTTAGACTTTTAAGTATTAGAGATTGTGTTTCAGGCTCATTTCCCGGATGAAGGTGTAGCCCTTTTCTGCGATGTCCCACGGATCTGAAAATTCACGCCAGACACCTATGGCATTGGCAAAATCCGGATCGTTCCTTGAAAAAGCTTCTATGGTAAGCCAGCCCTGATACTTTATTTCTGCTAAAGAGGAAAAGGCGTTATCCCACATAACCTGGCCTTCTCCCGGCGTTCCTCTGTCATTTTCGCTGATGTGAACATGCGCTAATACCGGAGCAATGGTAGCCAGTGCAGACGCATAGCTTTTTTCTTCAATATTGGAATGATGGGTGTCAAACATAGCTCTGACATTAGGATGATCTGCCGCCTTTACCAGTCTTAATAGCTGCTCCATCGTATTGCACAGATAACACTCAAACCTATTGAGGGCTTCCAGGGCAAAAACAATGTTAGCCTGTGTGGCATATTCTGCTGCCGCATTCAATACCTCACCTGCCAGCGCATATTCCTGCTCAAGTGCCGGACGGTTTACGAAAACTGTGTGCGCAGAATGAAATGGTCCGCAGATGATTTTTGCATTCAGATCATGTGCGCGGTCTACGCCCCATTTCATCTTATCCAACGCTTTCTCACGAATGGAGACAGATTCACTGATGGGATTATCCTCTTTACCCATTGTCATCACTGAAGTTGTTTCTAAACCCAGGTCGCGGGTATAATCTCCCATTCTTTTATAGGCGGTAATGTCCTGAGAACCCAGGTAAAATTCTACTCCGTCGTAACCGATATGCTTTAATCTATCAATGATAGGAAATAAATCGTCTGAAACTGCAGCCGTCCAGGCAAGTACATTGAATCCTATTTTATTCATTCGTTTATTGATTAGCGAATGGTTGTTAGCTGATGGCTAAAACCTTCCTTTCTAAGTAATTGAATTATTGCTTAATACGAATATCTTTGTATTCTACTTTCATCGGCGGACCTACGTGAACCTGCACACCCAGCTTTCCTTTTAATTTCCCGTTTACCTTATCATTGTCGGTCACATCACTCATCAAAACTCCGTTGATATAATGCTGAAGACGATTTCCTTTTACAATCAGGTGGAATTCATTCCAGTCTTCGCTTTTAATCTTGGTTTTTAATTCGTCGGAGGTTCCCAAAGAACCTGTTACCTTTCTGCCAAGCCACGCATTGTTTTTGAGATTTGCCTGAAATGCTTCGGGAGATTTATCGGTTGGATCACTTACGGTAACAATTTCGCCCCGGTAAGCCAGTGTCGTTCTTTTTCTTTCTTCATAATTCTGTCCGGTATAGCGGTTGGCTCCATCAATATCGGCCTGATAACCTTTTAAAGCATTAGGAACGTCTGTCAATTGTTCACTCCGGTAATTAATACCGGAATTACCTTTTTCTGTTATCTTAAATGAACCTTTTAATTCAAAATCGCCCGGATCTCCGCCTTTCCAGATGATAAAGGAATTTGTTTTAAGCAACGTTTCCGGTGTAATTTCTCCAACCAGGTTTCCGTTTTCAACTCTCCAGTATTTGGTATCGCCTTCCCATCCTTTCAGCGTTTGACCGTCAAAGATCTGCACGAATCCTTTTTCGTTATTTTGGGCAAGGGATGGAATTTGCGTGGTTAATAGTAGGGCAACCACGAGGGTTACCCCTACGGCGATATTAAATCTGAAATTCATTTTATGCAGCATTTTATACGTTTTTAGACTTCTGAACGATCATATACCCTTACCTCTCCTAAGTAACAAGCACTATTTTAAATATAATACTCTTTAAAAAGAAGAAAATAATATCCAAAAATTTCTAAAATAATTGACCGTACTATCCTGTACTCACCTGCTTTAACCGATTTATAATTCTGAGCCTATGCATTCTCCGGCCTTCCTGCACTGCTTTGGCACCCCGATTTCCTGCTTGTTGTACCTGGCAGTTTATTAGGGTTATAAACATTTTAAGTGGCCAAAGCTGACAGGGCAGATCATCCTGTTTTTCGTCAGTAGAAGTAATTCGTTTAGGAGATCTAGCATTGTTGTTTAATGTCTTAAAGATAAGACATTCACAATCTATGAAATTGCTTTTAGCAATAAAATCCAGATATTAGAAAATCAAATTCAGCAAATTAATCAAACCCATAACCCATGAAATTCAAACACCTGACTTTTCTAGCGCTGACTTTTACTTTAGGCAGCAGCACCGTTTTTGCTCAAAAAGGCAAACCACTATTTCCCCAAATGCCCGGTATGGTTTCCTATACGTATCGGGGGAGTTTCTCCAAAGATGCAACTGCAACACTCGATACATTAAAAAATCTTGGTATCAAGGATATGGAGTTTTCAAATTTATTTGGAAAAACGGCCGCAGAATTGCGCAAGCTGCTCGATGATCGGGACATGAAATGTTCTTCCTTTGGCGTCGGCTATTTGGAAGCTTTGAATAAAACCACAGAAGTGGGTCAGAATGCAAAAACCCTGGGAGCTAAATTTGTACGTGTAGCCTGGGTACCGCATGAAGGAGCTTTTACGCTGGCAGCTGCAGAGAAAACAGTGGCCGACTTTAACCAGATTGGAAAAATACTGAAAGATGAATTTGATATTACGTTTTGCTATCATAACCATGGGTATGAATTTGAAAAACATGAAAGCGGAACACTGATGGATTACATCATCCAGAAAACAGATCCTAAATACGTCAGCTTTGAACTGGATATGTTATGGACGTTTTTTCCCGGGCAGGATCCGGCCGCTCTGATCAATAAATACCCTGACCGTTTTAAACTGGTACACATGAAAGACCTGCGGAAAGGTATCCAGGGAAATATGTCGGGAGGAACGCCGGTGGTTAATGACGTGGCTCTGGGTACAGGACAACTGGATATTCCTGCCATATTGAAAGCTGCGAAAAAATCATCCATTGAACATTATTATATTGAAGACGAAAGCCCAAGTTATGCCACACAGGTACCCCAGACGATTGCTTACCTCAAAGGTCTGAAGTACTGATGATTTAAAATTTATTGAATCAATATATTTAAACAGAACCTGATCTGGCTGCGAACTGCTCTAATCAGGTTCTGTTTGGCTATAGACGCTCAGAAAAAGACAAATAGCCTAAATCCTGTTACTTTAATGCTGCTTTCACAACCTGTATGAATAATTTATTTTCTTTAAGATTACATTAAAAGCAGCCATGTACAGGCAGAATTTATTCGATGAGATCAAAAAATTAGTTCAGAATAGAAAAATAATCTTAATATTTACAATTCGTAAAACAAAGAATGTTTTTGTTAGAAAGAGTATAATAAATATTCAGTTGTAAATAAAAAATGCCTCGTGTTGACATATTCCTATAATCCGGAAATCTTCGGCGCATATTTTTAGATACGTTATGGAATCAGTGCAAAACAACTCCCTCTCTAAAAATTCTGTTGATGTGGCTATTCAAATGCACGGAAAGCCCTTGATGACAGCCGTTGCCATTAGCTCCCTGCTCCGATATTCCGGCCAATGGATCAATAAAATTTATCTGATTGAAGAAAAAAAACAGCCGTTTCACGCCAACGCCAAATTTATAGCCAGCCACTATCCGGACAAGGTTATTCGCTATAAACCTTATTTTTACCACGGGCTTTCACCTGCCAACAAGCTGTTTTTTGGATGGAAGTTGTACAGAAATTCTGTACGCTATCAATATGCTTTTGAAAACAGCAATCAAAAATATTTATACATGATCCACAATGATGTGCTGTTCCATAGCGATATTCTGGGCATGTATTTAGAACATATTCAAAGCAATCACTATGCCGGTGTAGGCCCTATCGGCATGTGCTGGAACTGTCCCGCGCATGCTGCCGGCGTTTGTTCCTCAGATAAGTATTTGGAATTTCGCCCTACTGAATCCGAATGGTCAGCACTGGTACAAAATTATCCGGCTCCCAGAAAAGAAGTTTATGAATTTTTCAGGCAGAACAGGGAAAACTGGCCTTTGCCGGAATGCCGGCTTAATGAATGGTCTGCATTGATTGACCGCGAGCAGACAGCACCTTATCAGTTTCCCTATGTCAAAGATATACTGTTCGGACAAATGGATCTGGATACGGCCGTCCGGTGGTTTTACCACATGAACAATCAGGGTTTAAAGTTTAAAAATGTACCGTTGGGCAATTATGCCACACATGTCTGGACAGGTCAGGAAGGAGAAGCCAATTCAGGCATGAGCACGATGAGCAATCAGGAGCTCTACTACCGGGCAGAAAAAATGGCGTATCAGAAATTGATTACTGAATACGGTTTTACAGATCTGGAACTTAAGGGTAACAAACCCTGGTGATCAATAAGCCCTTCCTGTTATTTTTTATGAGGTTGACAAAAAAGACAAGTTCAATTACATAGCAGAAAGACATAAATTCCGTGCTGATCCCGTCCCTGTAATCAAAACAGTATATAGCAAAACGTCCGCCTCAAAGTGATTGAGGCGGACGTTTTTTGCACTTAACTTTTTTAGAAACCGTATCTCAGACCCAGCTGAATCTGGTAAGGATTACCATTCAGGTTGGATACACCAGTTCCGGCGCTAAGGTTGTATACAAATTGATTTGTAGCCTTGTCAAAGCTTTTAATCGAGTAAAGATTTTGTTTACCCAGGTTCTTACCAACACCCCAGTCTTTATTTAAAAGGTTGGCAGCATTGAAAATATCAACTGAAGCTTCCAGGCCGTGATTGCCAAACAGTTTAAAACGTTTTGCAAGACGAACATCAAATACTCCGTAGAAACCATTGATACCACCATTACGTTCTGCCATTTTGCCTTTATCGCGGTTGATATAATCCTTAATACTTTGCTCTGCATCCGGATTGTCCAAAATAGCCTGAAGTCCTTTTTTGATATAATCAGGTGTAGCAGTACTGTTCGGATCGTAAATGTAAGCCAGGTCATTTGAGGATACAAAGTCACCATTCACATTACCGTTCACGGCCATAGAATAACGTGTTCCGCCAATTCCTGAGTAGCGAAGACCTATTGTTACACCATAAATGCTTGGTGCAGTACCATAGAAAACGATCTTGTTTTTGAATTGGTTGTTGGCATAAGCCATCTGGCTCAAATTACGCGGATCGTCAGCCACCATCAAATCAAGAGTTGCAGTGTTAGCTACGTTTCCGTTGTATGAAGTATTGTCTTTCGAATCGTTCCATGTGTAAGATGCAGTGATTTGTCCGTCTTTGAAGTAACGGAATGTTCCATCTATCACGACCGCATATTGATTTTTCTTTCCGTCACTGGTCAGTTCAAGAACGCGGCCAACATTTTTCGTTTTACGGCCCATCAGCCAGTTTGTTGCGCCATTCTTTTCATTAATACTGGAAGCAGGTACAAAAACGCCACGATTAGCTTCGGCTGCGATGCGGAAGAAAGGATCTTGCACCATGTTTCGGTCAACGTACATATAATTGTTACGTGCCCATGAAGCATATCCGCTCACACCCACACGCAGACGATCACTGAAAAAGTGGTTATACGAGATGTTTGTTTTGTAAAGAACAGGAATCTTGGCATCCACATTATTCATGTTGATTGTCAGCAAACGCTCTACGCCCGGGATGTTGAACAAATCAGCGCCGGGAGCCGTCGAAGGATCTGCACGGTAGCCTGGGAAGTTTGGTTTTGGTACCAGACTGCCCTGCAATTCAACAGAGGCAACTTTCGTTCCATCAAACAACATGTTGTTGATCATCGAGTATGGGTTTAGCTGTGAGCCAAAAACACCTGCGCCAAAACGGACGATATCTTTGCTTCGCTCATTTACGTCCCACGTAAATTGTACGCGAGGCTGCAATTGCGTCGTATTGATTTTGTTATCTGTACGGAGGTTCAGTTCGTCATATACTACCTGGCTGAAATTTGCTTTATTCAGATATTGCGTATTGTCCAGACGTATTCCCGCCATCATTTCAAGACCGCGTGCCAGTTTGGTATCCATTTGGGCATAAAGACCAGTTGCCAGAGAGTTCACGATCGAGCTTGGATCATCACGAAGGTTGATTTCTCTTGCGTAACGGTAAGGAGTCTGGTTATTGAAGTTATCCAAACCTGTGAAGTAGAAACGTCCGTTCATTTCACTACCGTAAACAGACTTCATGCGGTTAAACATTAAGTCAATACCGAAAGTGAAGTTGATTTTTCCGGTGTTATAGTACAGGTTGTTTACAGCCTGGTACGTTTGCCCCTTGAACCATTCAGGCGAGAAACGCTGACCACCGATCTGGATGGAAGTGTTGTAGTTATTTGTTCCCGCTGTCGATGCTACGTTTTCAATAATTGCACGAGGAATGCTGGCCGAAGGCAACTCCGAGCTTGGGATAACCGCTTCATTCTGATAGAAATGCTGCAATTTTAACTCGTTCGTGATTTTTGGATTCACAATCGTTCGAAGTGACGCCATAATGCTGTTATTGAAACGCTTACGGTCGATATAAGATTCGTAGGCATTGATAGCCGTGTTGTCACCTTCCGACAGTCTGTCCATTTCTTTAATAAAGTTATTGCGGACCGTCAAAAGGTTTTTTGCATTCAGCTGCCAGTCAATTCTTGCGAAAATAGCATCAGTTCCTTTTTTCTTGGGAAACGAACCGAATTGCGGGTTATTCGACACACCGTATTTGGTTCTTGCAATATTCAGGAAGTTATCCAACGTCTGCTGTGTAACCTTGTTAGCAGCAACGTCTGCGTCTGATTGCAGGTTTGCAATAAGAAGAGGACGCTTATCAGCCTGGTGATCCCAGGCTACAAAGAAGTGTGCTTTGTCTTTTTTCAGTGCGCCACCCAACGACATACCGAACTGGTTCGTAGAGAAATCCTGTGTTCTTTTGTTTCCTCTCAAATCATATGGACTTGAAAGCCAGTCCGCACGCATGAAGTTGAATACGCTACCCGTCAGTTTGTTTGTTCCCGATTTGGTCACCGTGCTGATAGTACCACCGCCCGCACGGCCAAGTGTAACATCATATTCGTTGGTTACTACCTTGAACTCGCGGATTGCCTCCATTGAAATTGCGTAAGCACCTCCGGTTTCACCACCGGCAATTGTGCTCCGTGAGCTCATACCATCAATTGTGTAGTTGGTAGAAGATCCCAGCTGCCCACCAAGGCTGTTACCGTTGCTCAATGGCGAAAGTTCAATAAGCGAGGTAAAATTCCGGCCGTTTACAGGTAATTTGGTTATATCTTTCGCCGTGATTTGCGTTGAAGCGCCCAACGTTACTATGGTATTTTTCAGTGAGTTTGCCTTGATGTCCACAGCCTGCAGTTCTGTTGCGCTGCCTTCCATGGCAAAGTTCAGTCTCAGCTGATCACCCTGGTTCAATGAATACCCTGTTTTCTTTTGTTCCCCAAAACCAATAAACGAAACAGTAACGGAGTAAGGTGAACCAAGGGGTAATTGTTTGATAATGTAATCTCCGTTCATATCTGTAACCGTACCCGCCTGGAAACCAGTAGATTCGTTTCGGATCAAAACGGTCGCGCCCGGAATCGGGCCTGCATTTACTTCGGTGACTTTCCCGATGATGGTAGCCTCATTACCCTGCCCGTAAACGAGAGGAAGGAAGCCAAACAGCAAGACATTAATTAAAAGAAATTGAGTAATTCGCTTCATTGTTTTGTTAGTAATAGAATTTTGGATTATAGTAATTGGATTTGTTTGGTTATAAGTTATCATGCAGCCCATGTAGGCTTAGTGTGTTTGATACAATAGAAATAACTGGAAAGACCTGCCATCTTTTACGCTGGCTCGTCACAGCGCAACAGCTACCTATACGGTTAGCCATATACGCAAACTTCTTTAATGTTTTTTTTAATTCAGAGCAGTACTTTTAATCTTCTTTTAATGAAGCTGCAAATGTAGAAGTGTTATGTTACCACTGCGTTAAGTGGAAATTATGCTTAGGTTAATAAACCAGTCATGATAACATATCAAAAAAGTAACGAATTAACCAGTGTACAAAAGAAAAAGCAGCAATCATCAGGTGATTGCTGCCAATGTGGGTAGATACAGATAATTATTTTTTAGAAAGCGACCGGATATGAAGGATAATAGAATCAATATCTGAGTCTGACAAAATTCCTTCAAAGGAAGGCATCTCGGGACTATACCCTTTTACGACTTTCAAAGACGGGTTCAGGATCGACTCGCGGATGTATTTTTCATCGGCAATCGTTTTGCTTCCATCTTCAAACTGCCTTTCTGCTTTGTATAAATGCTGAAAAGGAGGACCATACATACCGTCTGTTTTTAAACCTTCAGAATGACAGCCGGCACAGGCCATGGTTTGAAAAAGTAATTTCCCTCTTTCCGCTGAAACAACTTTATCACCGGCAACAGACGGAGCTTGTTTTTTTGCGGCCACCAATCCGGCGATATCCACATGCTTAAAACCCAAGGCTTCCGGTTTTAGAGAAGCGGTTTTATTGATCGTAAACCAGAATTTATCTTGGACCCTATGGCCATCTTTGGCCAGAAGCTTGTATGAAACTTCCATCTGCATGACTTCCCGGATATCTTCAACCGCTAAAAACAGTTTTTTTCTGTCCGCAGATATATAGGCTCCCAGAACATCCAGTGTCTCCTCCCCTTTTGTACCATCAAGTTTAAAATGCCCCGAGCCATACGCTTCCGTGCGCTCATAATTCCATCTTTTAACCGTAAAATCAGTGGTAGTCATCGCTGTTGTGCTGTCCAGTTCAAAATCAAAACCCAGCATGATACCGTCTTTTGAAGCACCGAACAGTCCGGGCATGTAGCTCGGTTTGCCTGTGTAGCGCAGCCTTAGCAAGGCACTCAACCCTGTTGAACTGGAACCCCAGAGATTAAATCCGGTAATATACAGCTGCTCATCGACTGGGTTCATTGCACCTTTGGAAGTGGGCGCAGGATAGTTAGCAGCAATAAACGAGACGCCGCCCTGAATCATACCGGACGTACTATCAATAAGCACCCTGAACAATCCCGGATGGGCAAAAGAGAAATGAATCAAACTTCCGCTTAATGGGCCCATTTTGTTACCGGTTATCCAGGCCTGACTGATACTGGATCTGTCTTCACTGTGCGGTATCCAGGCCAGAGGTGGTGCAATTTCAGGATTGTCACTTCGGTGTTTAGTAGGCGGTACGCCAAAATAATCTCCTTTTCGGATCAGGTAAATCGGAGTGGAAGGAACAAAATTTCCCTGCTGGTCTGAGGCAGTCAGCATACCATTTTCCGGATTAATGCCCAGGTAAGGACCGCGAAGACCGGTCGCAATGATCTCACTTTGCCTTCCATCCGGCGAAATTTTAAGGACTGTTCCATCCTGCTTAGAGCCTGCCCTAAATCCTTTCGCTACCTGTGAGGTGACACCAGGACCGTTGCTCTGCGCTCCGCCCTTAGCAATATAAAAACTGTTGTCCGGTGCATACACCATATCCGCAGCCCATTCTCTCGACTCAGAAGACTGAAGCATCACATTGGAAAAATTCTCATAAAAATCAGCTTCTCCATCCTTGTTCAGATCCAGTAGCCGCACGATCCCCTCCCTGCCAAATACATAAATGGTATCTCTGACAACTTCCACGCTCATAGGCTCGTGAAGTCCTGACGCAAATCTTTTCCAGGTAATATTTTTAAGGTTTTTATCAATGCCATCCACAGTCCAGACATCTCCCTCAAACGTTACCGCAGCGGCTCTGCCATCTTTGAAAAAGGAAATATCAGCTACCCGCACATTTCTTTTCCAGGGGTTTACTGATGGCAGGGTAAGTATATCCGTTACATAAGCAGCTGTGTCCGGAGAAAGTTTACCGCTGGTCGTTACAGTCTGGCCCCAATGCGCCGGGCTTCCTTTCTGCATGTCCGGAATCGAAATATTAGTCTTTCGGCAAAATTTTTCAAAAGCAGCTATTTTACTGGCTGGTCCTTTCCAGATAGCCAGTGAAAACCTGGATTCTTTTGTACCTGCAGATGTCTGAAGTGTAAGATACTGATTTTTTGAAACGCCGGGTTTAACCGAAACACTACCCTTACCCAGCACGCCAATGGCTGTCACAGAATCCTTATTCGTATGATGATATATATAGGCAAACCGGCCTTTCTGACTGCTTGCTGCTGCACCTCGCACTTCGGCGGCAGCCAGGAAAAGATCTTCTTCTGAACCATCCATCTGAAAAGTCCGTGTAAAAACAGTCTGATCATCAAACCTGACACTTCCGGGCAGTTCCAGCACCTTTGTTTTTCCGACCGTATAACTTAAAACAGCTTTATCACCATAGACATACACACCGCTAAATCTTCCTTTTTCAGCGGGCATAGGCCCCCAGGCCAGCTCATCTGTATTTTGAGGTGTGGTACGTATTCCCTCAAAGGAAGGCTTACCGGCAGACCACCCTGCGTATAACCCAGTGGCAATTTTAGGATCTCCGCTCAGGGTAGTAACCTTATTGTTCTTATTGAAAAAATCTTTGTAGGAAATCTGCGCCATCGAAACCATCGGAAGAAATTTACCCGTCCAGCCTACTGACCAGCGCAGCAGATCGGTATCAAAACAGGCATAAGCACTATCCCCCAGCTGAAGCGCCAGTGTGCGGGCAGCGATGTTGTCATCCGGAAAGGATGCTCCCAAACGGCGTGCATCGATTGCCGTAGAGATAAAGGGAAAGCCAGCTTCCACAAAAGGATTCAGCTGAAGAGAATCCGGCTTTATTGCCGTGTTCTCCGGTCGGGCAGTATAGCCGGACAAGAAAATCACCAGCGCAATGAGAAGGGTACCAAAGACTGCCGCAGCATATTGATCAAGATAATAGAAGGGTTTATTCATCGTAACATTTTCCATAAAACCGGATTACTTCTTCACTGCTTATTAAAAGCCAAAGAAGCTATAACCTACCGCCCAAACGGATATTATCTCAAGGAATTTATCAGGGCTGCCCGTTTCGGAAGAATAAAATAAATCAGATTCATCCGTTGCTGAGTGTAATCCTTTGTGACTGTGACCTCTGACCTTACCAAACGAAAGGACATAAGCAGAAATAAATAATATTATATTTTATAAAAAAGTATAATTTTGATAAAATTTTGCTTTGTACGGCATCTATGAATAGCCTTCCACTTGTCATATCAATAAAATTAAAGCATTAATAAACAGATAATTACGCTTTTATTATAAGTAACAAACCCTGCTTATACAGCAAGAGAAAAATATCAATAAATCAATTTAATACCTTTTAAAAGAGGTCATCAAACAAATGAAAAGTACTATTACCTCAACGTTATGATTGAAAAGAATACGACCAGACCTGGATTTAGATATGACATAAATGCACTCAGGGCCATTGCTATACTTGGTGTATTATTCTTTCATTATAAGCTTGATTATTTTTCCGGAGGTTTCGCCGGCGTAGATGTATTTTTTGTGATTTCAGGTTATCTGATGAGTAAAATCATCATTACTGCAATCGATAAAAATGAATTTTCCTTTAAAACATATCTGGGCAAAAGGTTAAAAAGGATTGTACCGGCCCTGCTATTTTTAATTTTAGCCCTCATACTGATTCCATTTTTCTTTTATCTGCCGGAAGATTATCAGCTGAGCCAGAAAAGTGCGGCGGGCAGCGTTCTTTTTGTATCCAACATTTTATATTGGCTCTATTCAGGCTCTTATTTTGCTCCAGTCTCAGACACCAATATATTGCTGCATACCTGGTCTTTATCTGTCGAATGGCAGTTTTACCTGATCTATCCGTTTTTCTTGCTCCTGCTCCATAAAATTTTTAAAACAAGGCTTTTGTATCTGGCTTTTTTTATAGGTTTAACCCTGGCCATTTTTGCCGCATCAGTTTTTTTAACCGGCTTAAAACCAGCCGCTTCTTTTTATCTGCTGCCAACCCGTTCCTGGGAAATGCTTTTTGGAGGTATTGCCCTTTTTGCCGAAAACCTGATTAAAGGAGATCAATGGAAAAAGAGGCTTGCCCTAGCAGGCTATCTGGCGATTCTGGCCTGTTTTTTATTTTTGAATGTTTCTATGCCTTGGCCGGGCATGTACACCTTACTTCCGGTATTGGCTACCTTCCTGGTGATCATTTCCAACTTCAATGATTTTGCAGCGATCCGGCATAGCACCGTTCAGTTTATAGGTAAAATATCTTATTCACTGTACTTATGGCATTGGCCGGTGTATGTTATTGCCCAGTATCTGGGTATAAAAGCAGATCTGGAATCCGCTGTTTTGCTGACTGCATTGTCTGTTTTATTGGGTTATCTTTCCTTTCGCTATGTTGAAAACCTGAAAATACAAAGCAGTAAGCTTATCCTGGCTGCTATGGCCGCTACCTTTCTGGGTACAGCTGCGCTAACGTATTTCGACACCAACCGGATTATGTACGATGCCAAAACCCTGAAAATTGCTGAATACAGCAAATTCAATCAAAAAAATATTGACCGTCAATTCAGCCGTGGCGAATGCTTTGCCGAGGAAGGACAGGAAACGTACAACAAAGAAAAATGCCTGTGTATTGTTGAGAATAAAAGCAATATTCTGCTTCTTGGAGACAGCCATGCTGCACAGCTGGCGCAATCATTAAGTGAAAAACTGAGTAGTAAAAATGTTCATCTGATGCAGGCCACTGCCGGAGGTATCTTTCCATCCGTTCAAAAAATTGACAGCAAAAATCCTCAGCTCCGGTCTATTATCGACTATGTCTATCAGGATTTTGTTCCTCAAAATGCTTCTAAAATAGATGCGGTAATCATTACTGCACACTGGGCCTATCATAAAGACCGTAAACCATCTGAAATCCTGGCATACATTCAGGGTATGATCAGATACTTTCAGAAATATCATATTAAGGTCATGATCATTGGGCAGATTGAAAGCTACATCATCCCCTATCCGACCATGGCGGCTAAAAACAATGAATATCAGCTGCGTATTAATAAAAGTTATCTGGACGATCAGAGTTACAGCATCGACAAATACCTGAGTGCCAATCTGGGTTCAGATTACATCCGGGTCATTAATACGGATGCTTTCCCGGAGCTGTCTGCCCATGATGAACCCTATATGTGGGATCGCAATCATGTTACTAAATACGGGGCTGATTTTATTGTTGACAAAGTCTTCTCAGAAAAATACTTTCAAGCGCTGCCTTCTTTTCTTCCTGACTCCCACGGCAAAGGGATTAGCCAGGTAAAGAGCATTCAGACTACAAGCCGGTAGCTTTAAGAAATAAAAAAAACATAGCTGGAATGACCATTCTCAGCAGACAAAAATCCTGATAAAACCAGTAAGGAGATCTGATAACAATCTGAGGATTAATCCGGTTAGTAAACAGCAAAAAAAAGTCCTGGTAATTACCAGGACTTTTAAATATTACCGCTATAATATTCATTCATCAATATATAAGACTCGTTGGCCTGTCAATGCTGTGGGTATAATGTGTAGTAAACATACGACAAATATTTAGAAATTATTCTATAAATAAAAATATTTTTAATTTTTAAATGATGGTTGTAAATATCTCTTTATCTGATTTGGCTTTTGATTGAATAAAATCACTTAAAAATCTTATTGGCCAGGCATCTTTTACTGGCATCTTAAACACTTGAAACAGGCACGGTTTTTAATAGCTCCGGATAAAATTAAATGGAAACGAGCAAAATAAAACGATCATGGAACAGCCTATTTCAAGAAAACAACATGCCTTTGCAGATTTTAGCTACATTCCGGCAGTAGCCTGCCTGCCTTCGATCGCAGGTTTTGAAGACGAGAAAAAAAGCCGTTGCCGTAGCCCGGGCTTTGAGCGGCAGTGCGGCTGTATCTGCATTTTTTACAAGAGCTGAATGGGGCGTAGTCAAAGTAATTCCCTTCAAAACCCATCTGATCCTCGACGTGGCGCTGAGCGTATTTGCTTTCAGTTCACCCTGGCTATTTGGGTTTTCAAAAAATAACAAAGCCCGGAATGCCTTTGTTGCTACGGCTCTGGTGGGTTTGATGGCTAGTACACTTTCCAGGCCCGAAGAAATGCCAGCCAGCAAAAAAATCCTTTAATCAAGGTTTCCTAAGCGCATAAATTCCAAAAACCTTGTCTGCAGATTTTTAAAGTCTGTTTAGACAAGGTTTTTTTTTGAGTATTACCGACTTATTGACGTTTAAATGGAAAGGTCAGTTTTTTGTGCCTGATCGGCTACCATCGGAAGACAAGCAGTTAACAGGTGGCTTTCACTCAAACGTTTCCACTTTCTCTATCCGCTTTTTTCAAATGGACTTAAAATATCCTTACCTCCAAAAAGTACTATTTTGATCTAACAGGTAAGCTCCCGGACACTTGTACAACAAGCTCCCGAATTATCACTCAAAATATACATATTATTCTTTCAGGTTGTATAATACTTTTTAAAAGCTAGGCAAAATCTACATTAAAAATTTCATTGATATGTTAAAAAAGCAAAAATGGCCTTTCATGTGCCCTAAATATAAAATTTATAGATTAGAATAATTTTTATATCTTCACTGAGAAAATTATTCTGTAGGAAACAGGCTTTCTGCAAAAATAATTAAACGATATAGCATAAAAAGCACTGCAAAATATCAGCAATCACGGTTAAGTTTCATACCGGAACACACAGCTTTTAAACATTCTGTTGCCTTAACCACTACTACCTTTAGGTCGTTGCGCAATGAGGTAGTAGAGTTTAATTTTAAATGCTTTTATGCTTATCTACGACCCAGACCTTTACTAAAAAATTAATGTCGGAAACGAACGATACACATTACACTAATTTACTGCCTGATCACCGGCCAATACCTATTGTTGCTATTGGCGGCTCTGCCGGCGGGCAACAGGCCATGACCGAATTCCTTAACCATTTACCGGCAGAAACGGGCCTGGCCTATGTTTATATCCAGCACCTGTCTCCGGATTATGACAGTCAGCTAGCTTCCATTTTTGCCAGACATACCTCTATGCCGGTTGCCGAAGCTGCTCATTTAATGCCTGTGCAGCCGGATCATCTGTATATTATCCCTCCGGATAAGGATCTGGAAGTAATTGATGGTGTGCTGGTACTCTTGCGAAGAAAACCAAAACCCCAGCTTCATCTGCCCATTGATCAGTTTTTCACTTCCCTGGCCAGACGCCAAAAAGATGGCGCTATTGGCATTATTCTTTCAGGTATGGCAAGTGATGGCACCCTGGGACTGGAAGCTATTAAAGTAGCCGGCGGTATTACCTTTGCGCAAAATGAAACAGCTGCATACCAGAGTATGCCGCAGTCAGCTATCAGCCAGGGAGTGGTTGACCTGGTATTGCCTCCCGACGAAATTGCCCGGGAAGTAGGCCGGTTAAGTAAGAAGGCAGACATATTCCAGCTAACGAACGAGAGTGCGGAAAGTACTCAGCAGGATACCGACAATGCAGATCTGGATCACATTCTTGCTCTTGTAAAGTCCGTAGTAGGTGTCGATTTCAAACACTACAAAAAGACGACGATCCTCAGAAGAATTATACGGCGAATGTTGCTCTACAGACTGGAAACACTCCGTGAATATAAGGACTACTTAAAACAGCATCGCACGGAAGCTACTTTATTATATTATGACCTTTTGATTCATGTAACCAGTTTTTTCAGAGATCCTGAAACAATGGCCTATGTCAAAAAAGAGATCATCCCTAAAATAATCAGCACTAAACCGACTGCCCAGCCCGTCCGGATCTGGATAGCAGGCTGTTCGACAGGGCAGGAAGCCTACACGATGGCCATGATCTTAATGGAAGTACTTGGCGAACGGGCCGCCAGTGTTCCCATCCAGATCTTTGCCACAGACCTGAGTGTTTCGGCCATTGACAAAGCACGGATGGGTATTTATAGCTTAAGTGAGGTAACTGAAGTTTCACCTGCCCGGCTTGAACGCTTTTTCACCAAGACTGACGGGCACTACCGCATCAACAAACTGATACGGGATTTATGTGTGTTCGCACCGCACAACCTGCTGAATGATCCACCATTTTCAAGAATGGATCTGATCAGTTGCCGTAACCTTTTGATTTACCTGGATGATGTTCTGCAAAAGAAGGTCTTTTCCATGTTTCATTATGCCATGAAACCGGATGGCTTTTTACTTTTAGGAAAATCTGAATCCGTTGGAAGTTCCTCAAATCAATTTACCCAAATTGAAAAAATACATAAGGTATTCACCCGTAAGAACCACGCACAAGCTAAAATCCCGATTGATATGAATTTTAAAAAGAATTCTGCACCTGGGAACTACAAAGTTACTACGGTTAAAAACAATGATGTCGTATCGGTGAATGATCTGGACAAACTGGTGGATAATCTTCTGCTGTCGCAGTATGTACCGGCCAATGTTGTGGTAGACCAGGATCTGGAAATTATTCAGTTCCGCGGAGACACGGGTTCGTTTTTGCAGCATTCTACGGGTAAGGCAAGTCTAAACCTGACGAAGATGGCGCATCCTTCCCTGGTTTTTGAGCTGCGCAATATTATTCTGAAATCCCGTCAATCGGCCCAGCCCGTCAAAAAAAGTGGTATCGAGGTGAAAAAGGGAGAAAAGATTTTTTATGCCAGCATTGAAGCCGTCCCGATCACCAACGCTGACAACCAGCAGCTTTTTGTTGTACTGTTTGAAGAGCTGGACTATATACCCGGAAGGCCGGGCGAAGCGGGTGAAAACCCGGCTTTGATAAACTATCAGCTGGAAGCAGAGCTCTCGGCACTTCGCCAGGATATGCACTCGATTATTGAAGAGCAGGAAGCCAGCAATGAGGAGCTGCAGTCGGCCAATGAGGAAATCGTCAGCAGTAACGAAGAACTGCAGAGCATTAACGAAGAGCTTGAAACGACCAAGGAAGAAATTGAAGCGGCCAATGAAGAGCTTCAGACCATCAATCAGGAATTGCAGAACAGAAATGACCAGCTGACGGAATCCTACGAATATTCGGAGGCAATACTTTCCACCATCAAAGAAGCTACATTGGTGCTGGATGAACAGCTAAGAGTTAAAACGGCCAACAAAGCCTTTCATAAAGTATTTAATTCAGAGCACTTCAGCACCGAGCAGGTGCTGATCAATGAATTCGGCAATGGGCAGCTGAATTTTCCGGGTTTCCGGGATATGCTTTACAACGTATTATCAAAGAATGAAACTATTGAGGGGTTTCAAGTACCCATCCGGATCTCACACAACCAAGAGCGGATCATGGTTATTCATGCCCGTAAAGTAGTGCATCATCAGAAGCAGACGGTCCTGATCGTTTTTGAAGATATTACAGGCCATAGCAAAGCCAAGCAGCTTTTGCAGGAACGGCAGCAATGGTTTGAAGACCTGATTGATAATGCACCCGCTCTGATCTGGGTCTGCCATACAGACCAGAAAGTTACTTTTCTTAACAAAGCCTGGATAGAATATACAGGCCAGGCTCTTGTGAAAGGTGAAGACACATTTTTAAAAGCCATTCACCCGGCTGACCTGGAATCTTATCTGAACGTCTTCAATAAACATATTGCCATACTTAAGCCATTCAGTATTGAATACCGGCTCCGGTGCCATGACGGGGAATACCACTGGGTACTGGAAAACGCAAAGCCTATGTTTGGTTCCGATGGCACTTTGACCGGATATGTCGGCAGCAGTACCGATGTACATCTTCAAAAAACAATAAGCCAGCAGCTCAACCGGCATGTGGACGAACGAACCCAGCAGCTTAAAGAGATCAACATTGAGCTTTCCCAAACTGCCGACCGTCTACAGAGTGTGCTCAATGGCGTACCGGCTTCAGTAACCCTGATGCAGCCGATACATTCGGAGGATGGCGATGTGATTGATTTTACTACCTCTGTATTTAATGATCAGGCATTGCAGCTAACCGGCCAGAGTCCGCAGCAGATCCTGACAAAAACATTGCTGGAAACAAATCCTGAGCTGAAAGAGCTGGGTCTTGTTGACCTTTACAAACAGGTACTCGGAAGCGGCGAACCAGCCTACCGCGAACTTACGGGAGTACGTTCTACGGATGATACGTTTGCCTTTCTGATAACCCGGCAGGTGGATCTGAGCGGGCTAGTCGTTACAGCTCTGGATGTTACCACCCGCAAACAAACAGAGCTTCAGCTGATTCAAACCGCCGAAAGCCTGCAGGCGGTACTGGACAGCACACCATCCTCCATAGTTTTTTTCAAAGTACTTTACAATGCGAACGCCCAGAATACAGATTTTAAATTGGTAGTTTGCAATGATAAATTCAGCGAAAATTATAGCAAGCCTGTCCGTGAGCTGACCGGCGCACTGGCTTCAGAACTGCTTACGGAATCACTTTATAGCCGGATGGAAAAAGTGCTTCATACCGGTAAACCTTATTACGAGGAATACTATATCGAAAACCAGGAAAAATGGGTAGGCAGATCGATGACGCGTCATGATCATGGTATAGCCATTACTGAAATGGACATCAGCCTTTTGAAAACCGCTCAGTCCAGACAAGATGAGCTTATCATGCAGCTGAACGGATCCTATGAGACGGTTCAGTCGTTGTCGGTCATGAAGGAATATGTACAGCAGCGCGGGTCCTTTCTGAGATCTACCTTTCATGATCTTAGAGGAAGCTTTGGGGTCATTGTCGGAGCTGCCACACTTCTGGATATCATCGATACTGAAGAGGAACGGGCCAAAGTACAGGATATGATTCAGCGCAACCTGCGTCAGATCACGCAGATGATGAACCAGCTTCTGGATTATTCCCGTCTGGAATCCGGGGAGGAAAAACTGGATGTGAAATCTTTTGATGCAGCACGCATGCTTAAAGAGCTTGGTGAAAGCTCTTCCCGTATAGCCAGTGAAAAAGGACTTTATATGCATTTTGAAGGCCCGGAAATGCTTGCTGTTGAAGGCGATTCGGTCAAACTTCACCGTATAGCCCAAAATTTGATCCTGAATGCCATAAAATACACCAACAATGGCGGTGTGACACTTACCTGGCAAATGCTGCCCTTAAAGGATCAGCAAACAGCTGCTTTCTGGGAATTATCTGTACGTGATACCGGTCCGGGCATTCCGCCAAAGTTTCTTTCCAAAATTTCAGATTCCATTCAGTCACACATGGAAAAAAATGCAGAGCCGAATCCTGAAAAGGAATATGCTGCACCTGCCGCAGGCCCGGGAGAAGGGATCGGCCTTTTCATCGTCAAGCGGCTATGTGAACTGCTCAGAGGAAAAATGTATGTAGAGAGTGATCCTGTTTCAGGCACTACCTTCCGGATTATTATACCTGTATCCTATATAGAAAAATAAATGGAGGAACCGGCTTTACCTGAGTATGCGGTATGTTGAAAAACCTTAAAATAATTACCTGCGGGGTACGATGTTTGTAAGGTGCACGCTGATTAATTATTCAATAAACCATTTGTATGGAAATTAAAATGCATGATATCGTTGTTATCGGATCCTCCGCAGGTGGGGTCAATGCTTTAAAAGAGCTGTTGAGTTCCTTCCCCTGGGATCTGGTCGCCAGCGTTTTCATTGTACAGCACGTAGCAGCGGATCATGCAAGTCATTTGCCTCAAATACTTTCGGCAGCAGGAAAACTTAAAGCTGTTCATCCCAGGGATGGTGATCCGATTCTTCCGGGTTACGCCTACATCGCTCCGCCGGATTATCATATGATTCTTGAAAAGGATCGCATTCTGGTAAAAAAAGGGCCTAAGGAAAATCATTTTCGCCCTTCCATCGATGTAATGATGCGTTCGGCCGCTTACTGGTACGGCTCCCGGGTGATTGGTGTGGTGCTCACCGGTTTGCTGAATGACGGAACCTCCGGAATGTGGTCTGTCAAATATTTTGGCGGAACCTGTTTGGTTAAAAGTCCTTCAGATGCGCAGTACCCGGATATGCCCCGCTATGTGCTGGAAAACATGGAAGTTGACTATGCTGTTCCTCTTTCCGAAATGGGTGCCAAGATTGCCGCACTGACCCATCAGCCTGTAGCCAGTCTGCCTGATGTAAACGAAGCTATACGACAAAGATTGAAACTGGAAATTGATGCAGCAGCACAACAAAATGCATTTGAAGAAGGAATCATGAAAATAGGAGAAAAATCAGGCCTGACCTGCCCGGAATGTGGTGGAGCTATGGTCTTAATCAACGAAGGCAATACCATTCGCTACCGCTGCCATACCGGCCATGGCTTTTCAAGCGCTTCCTTGTTTTTAGGAATTACTGAATCTATCGAAGCTAACCTGTGGCGTGCAGTGCGCAGTATAGAAGAAGGCATTATGCTTTTTGAACAGCTTGCCGGGCAAAGTGAAAAGAGTGGAAATGCAGAGCAGACAAAACTGTACGATGACCAGTCTGCTGAGCTTCGGAAACGAGCCAGTGCTTTGCTGGCCTTTATTTATGATAAAGGGCAGATTGCTGATATGAACAATTCAGGAACCTAATTTACGCCTGGTTCACAAACGTCAGCACCACTTGCCTGAGATTTTCAAAGTCTGGTGATTTGATTAAAAAATCGCTGGCTCCTTCATTGTAACACTGCATAATTTTTTCCTGGCTGGCGTCACTGCTGTTGAGCACTACCGGTATCACTTGCCACCAGGCATCGTTTGGGTCAACCGGCTGCTTTAAAAGTTTTAAGGTTTCCAGCCCGTCCATGCCCGGCATATTCAGATCCAATACGATAAGGGCTGGCTTGACAGCTGTTTTGCTGTACAGCCTTAAGTGTCTGAACAGTGCATCTGCCCCATCGAAAAGCTGTACAGGAAATTCGGGCAGGAAGCGTTTAAAATTAAGCATCAGCAAGAAACGCTGATCGGCTGAATCATCGACAATATAGGCAGGCTGGTGGATCATAGCTTTTAAGGTTTAAATTTTTTATTTGCAATTCCGGTCATGCTTATCCCTGGTGCGGGGGGACGTTGTAAAATTTCACGCCAGACTTTCTTCAAACTTTTAAGTCAGAAAAAATTCATAAAACGATCGCTTTGGTACTCTCCTGAAATTACCGTTGCTGCCACGTTTGCCCATCCTTTGACCCTGAAATTTTCTGATCATATCAGCTCCTTCTTTCGGCACCCATGTGGGAGGGAATTCCCCACCTGCCTGATTCATGTATATCTTTTTTGCCATTCAGACCTTCGTACCAGAGGATGTTCATGGAGAAAATACGCATTAACAACCTGCCAGGTTTATAGATGAGAGGCAAAGAAAACTGATTAAAATATTGCAGAAAATCATTCACTCACTTATATTCGGCAGGTATAATAATCGCGTCGTAGTTTAAAGTGACTTAAATCTGTGCGTTCGTTGTTGTACCGGACGGGTAAAACAAATTTTGAATTTATAATCCTCTGATCGATTCATTGTGGGAAAAAGAATACTAGTTATTGAAGATGATGAGGATATTCTAGAGTTATTGAAGATCGTATTTAGGGATTCGGGCTACGATATGATCTTTTCCAATATTGATCTGGATACTGATTATATTAATATCCTGCATCCGGACCTGGTCTTGCTCGATGTACGGTTAAAAGGTGCTTCCAGAAATGGCGCTGAGATCTGCCGGGAAATTAAGGCCAGCCCACTGTTGAATAAACTTCCTGTAATTTTATGTTCGGCTGAATATAATCTGGCCGAAATCGCCCAGGAATGCCATGCGGATACGTATATCAGCAAGCCTTATAATTTCATTGACCTGCTCTCCCAGGTTAACCGGTTTCTTTCCTAAACCAAACCATATTAAAATGTCAGCTGAAAAAACCATTAATTTTGATAAACAAGATCTCGAAAAGTTCTTTATCAAACATCTGAATAAAATCTATGCAGCTAAAATGCTGCTGCTTGCACAATTACCCGAGATCATGAAAAATGCCTACTTCTCGGATTTAAAGTATGGCATTCTGGATACGCTGGAAGATGTAAAAAAGCAGGTTGCCAGAATGGATGAAATATTTGAAATCATGCATGCGTCCGTTTCAAGCGAAAACTCCAATGCCCTTGAAAGCCTCGTAGAAGATTCATTCCTGGACATCTCAAGGTATGCAGGTTATGCAGAGCTGCGCGATATGTCCATTCTGTTTTATCTTCACAATATTGAAAGTATTGAAATGGCTTCCTTTCAGATCCTGGAAATGCTGGCTGTCAAAATAAAAGACGAGCGTATAAAGCAGCTGATCAAACTCAACTATGAGGATGCCAGAAAAGGCAGGACTTTGCTGCTGCTCCTTAACGCCAAGTATATTTCTACTGTTTAACAGCAACAGTTTATCAGAAAGATAACAGTATAGTAAACTACGTTCCCTGCAAAGTGATATGCTGGTTGGATTGCGTATATAAATTAATTTCCGGTTTTACGTTTTTTATATCGGCATCTGCTGGCAAGGAGTCGCAGCAACATTATAATTAGATCATTATTCCTGATTTTTATGAAAAGATATTTTCTACTGCTGTTTGTACTTTTCACCTTTCCTTCCCTGGCGCAGAAACAAACCGCGAAACAATCCGGCGTATGGCTGGGATATCTCAACCAGACCAGACTTTCGGATCGCTGGGGAATCTGGCTTGATCTGCACGCAAGAAGAACCGATTTTCTGGACCGCTGGTCTACACAGATCATACGGCCCGGAATTACCTATTATGCAAATGATCATCTAAGGTTTACTGCCGGATATGCTTATGTCCGCAGTTTTCCGGCAGCAGGTCTGCATACGGTAAGGCCTGAAAACAGGCTCTGGCAGCAGGTACTCTGGACAAGTCGTCAGAAAAGACTTCAAACGCAGCAGTGGATACGGCTGGAAGAACGCTTTAATAGGAAAATCGCTAATGATCAGCTGTTGGATGGCTCAAATTTCAACTTTCGGTTTCGCTATTTACTAAACCTGATGGTTCCTTTAAACCGTGATTTCATTGAACCGAATACACTGTTCTTTGCCTTTAATGACGAGATCCATATTAATGCAGGCAAACAGATCACCTACAATCTTTTTGACCAGAACCGCTTTTTTGTCGGGCTGGGCTACCAGTTCACCAAAGGACTTAACCTTCAGGTAGGCTATATGAACCAGTTTCAGCAGCTGCCTTCCGGCAATCACTTTAACAGCAATAATGTACTTCGTGTATTTGTTTTTCATAACCTGGACCTGAGAAGCAAAAAGTAAGGAACTTGATTTTAGTTAGTGAAACCAGCTAAAAGGTATAAGAGCTTTCATCAAGTTAACCGTAACATTGATCGATACCACTTTTTTTAATGGAATTTAAACCATGAGTCAGTTACCAGCAAAGCACTCCTTTTTTTACAGAAATGGCCTGAGTCTTGTGTTCATGAGCTTATTCGTTGTTACACTGTGCGCTCAGGCTTTTACGGGCTGGCACCAACATAATTCAGAGCTGGAACAGGAAAAAGCACCGGCAATCAGTTTTACAAAGTATCTTAACAGTGGTCACTTTATCTCAGCCACCTTTGAAAACTTTGAAAGTGAATTTTTGCAAATGGCGCTGTACGTCATTCTTACCGTTGGGCTCAGGCAAAAAGGTTCCGCTGAATCCAAGTCTTTGGATGAGCCTGAAGAGGTAGACCGGGAACCCAAACCCGGACCGGATGCACCATGGCCGGTACAAAAAGGTGGCCTGATTTTATCCTTATACAAGAATTCTCTTTTTCTGACCTTTTTAATCTTGTTTTTGATAAGCTGGGCCCTGCATCTATACGGAAGCTGGCTGGATCATAATCAAGAGAATTTACTGAATGGTGAGGCACAGGACAGCATGGCAGCTTATTTGACGCAGGCAAATTTCTGGTTTGAAACTTTTCAGAACTGGCAAAGTGAATTTCTTTCTATGGCAAGCATTGTGATATTTACCATTTTCCTTCGTCAGAAGGGTTCTCCTGAATCAAAGGCAGTAGATGCACCTAATTCAGAAACAGGAAAATAAAAATCATACAAACAGACTAAAGCACTTTACACCTCATTACTTAAATGCCGGCGTTACATACGTTACGGCATTTTTATTTTTTCGACATCCCTGCAGATTAATCGCATTAAAAATTCATTTCTCCAGATCCTGATTATTATTGCTCCGGTTAGCGGTGCTGGCATACTTTTCATAGTGCACGTCGTCAAAAAATAATAAACACATCATTTAACAAACTACGATCATGAAAATACTAAGCACCAAAGTTCATGGTATACTCGATTATCTAATGGGTATACTACTGGTTGCACTGCCTTGGATTCTTGGCTTCAATGATGTTCCGGCAGCCACGTGGACCGTAATTTTTGTCGGCGCCATGATGATTACCCTGGCACTTTTCACCAACTATGAAGCCGGGATTGTAAGAAGTGTACCGATGGCCAGTCATTTGTACGTTGATATGGGTACAGGACTTATTCTTGCTGCCTCTCCGTGGCTTTTGGGATTTGCTGATCAGGTTTTTCAGCCACACCTTGTCTTGGGGATTGTTGAAATTTTAGCTGCACTGGTTACCTCCCGTCATGTGCCTGACATCCATGAAGATGAAGTAGCTGAACTTCAACAAAAAGATCTAATAAATAAGTAATTTTTCCTTAATGCAGAATACTACAAAAAATTGATTGCTGAGGATTTTCAGAGTGAAAAAGAAAAACCTCAGCAATCAATAAAGTTTAAGTAAGAGGAACATTAATGATTGCGCGAGTTTTATAGTAGTTTTAAGCACCGGATATTACTATTATAAAACTAAAATATATGCATGACAGAAAGTAATCTATCCCGGTGTCCCCGATGCAGCGCAGCCTTTTTTTGTAATGAGGCTGACATTACCCTTTGTCAGTGTTTTTCTGTTGAGTTAAGCCAACAAACCAGAGCATTTCTTTCAAAAACTTCATTTAGCTGTCTTTGCAAAGATTGTCTTATGGAGATAGATAATCAGGTAGAAATAGCTGCTGCCTATTCTGCTGCTGATAAAAATACAGAATTGATCGAAAATATTCATTATTACAAAGAAGGGCCTAACTGGGTATTCACCGAGTTATACCATATGCTCCGGGGTTATTGCTGTAAGAACGGATGCAGGCATTGTCCCTATGGATACAAAAAATAACTTACCTATTATTAAAAAAAGAGTGACTGCGAAAAGCTTATAACGCCTTTGCAGTCACTCTTTTATTTTATCATTTCAAACAAAGTGGCTAAAATATCATCACTTTATTATTTCCATCCTCCTCCCAGTGCCCGGTAAATACTGACCATGGCATTCATTTGGTTCATCTTCGTTTCAACCAGATCAAATCTTGATTCCAGGGCATCGCGCTGGGTAAGCAAAACTTCCATATAATCTGCCCGTGCCGAGCCAAAAAGACGATTGGAAATATTGACTGACTCGGTAAGCGCTTCCACTTCGCTCTTTTTCAGATCATAGCTTTTTTCAAGGTTACCAATTCTTGAAACCTGGTTGGCCACTTCAATGTAAGCATTCAAAATAGTACGTTCGTAATTGTAAACGGCCTGGATTTGTTTGGCATTTGCACTGTAATAGGTAGCCTTGATCAAATTTTTATTAACCAGAGGACCAGCTAAATCAGCTGCCAGAGAGGTAATAATCGACTTAGGCATTTTTGCCAGATAAAGTGGATTAAACGACTGGAAACCAAGTACAGCAGAAAGACCCAGGCGTGGATAAAAATTTGCTTTTGCTACCTGCACATCAAGTTTGGCAGCCGCAAGATCATTTTCAGCTTGTTTCACATCAGGACGATTTTCCAGCAACTGTGTTGGAATACCCGCCTGAACAATGGATGGCATCAGTGTTTCAAAATTCTGATGTGTTCTTACAACCGGCTGCGGATAACGGCCTACCAGAAAGTTAATTCTGTTTTCAGTTTCTACAATTCGCTGACGGATATCGTACTGAAGATTTTGCGTATTCAATACTTGCGCCTGAAATCTGCGTACGGCAAGCTCGGTAACCCGGGTTGCTTCTTTCTCCATTCTTACGATTCTCAGCGCGTTGGTCTGAATGTCAATGTTCTGCTGAACAATAGCCAGCTGACTATCAAGCGCCAGTAATTCGTAATAATTGGTAGCAATTTCAGATACCACATTGGTCATCATGAAGTTTCTGCCTTCTACTGAAGACAAATACCGGGAAACAGCAGCTTTTCTCGCATTACGCAGTTTGTGCCAGATATCGACCTCCCAGGTAGCCGTCGCACCGAAACGAAAATCGGTTAAAGGGTCCGGGGTTCTTAGCCCTGGTTTGATCTCCGTAATTTCCTCTGTCGCACCCGGAAGTGTGTATCTGGATGCTTTCTCTACGCCTGCTGTACCGCCAAGACTCACGAATGGCATATACTCCCCTTTTCTTGCCGCTATTTCATTATTGGCAATCTGGATTTCCTGCGTTGTGATATTCAGCTCCTGGTTATTTTGTAAACCCTGATCAATCAGAGCGACCAGTGCGGTATCTGTAAAAAATACTTTCCAGCTGATCTTACCTGAGTTGGTTGAGTCCTGTGAGCCATTGTAGCTCACAGGGACTGCTTTATTCTCCGTTTTTTGAACCAAAGAAGGTGCTTTACAAGCGGTGTATGAGAGGGCAATCAGTGTTATGCCCACCCAGTTCAATATTTGTTTATTGCGCATCATTTTGAGTTTCTTGAGTTTGGGGAAAAGCATCGACTGCGTGAACAAGCTGCTCAGATAATGAGCCTTCCTCTTCATCTTTGATCATTTTTCTACCATCAGCCAAACTGCCAAATATAAAGTACAAACCAGGAATGATGATGACCCCAAAGATGGTTCCGAATAACATTCCACCCATCGCCGAAGCACCGATGGTACGGTTACCAATTGCTCCTGCACCTGTTGCGCTGATCAGCGGTATTAAACCGGCAACGAATGCGAATGATGTCATCAGAATTGGACGGAAACGAACTTTGGCGCCCTCAATGGCTGCGTTCAGGATCGTTTCTCCCTGAGATCGCTTCTGGACGGCAAACTCGACGATCAGTACGGCATTCTTACCCAGCAAACCAACCAGCATGATCAGACCGATCTGAGCATAAATGTTGTTTTCCAAGCCCATTAATTTAAGAAGCAGGAATGAACCAAATATCCCAACCGGCAACGATAATACTACGGCGAAAGGAATAATGAAACTTTCATACTGCGCCGCCAATACAAAGTATACGAACGCTAACACGATCATGAACACGACAAGTGACTCATTTCCACGAATCGATTCATCATATGAAAGACCTTCAAATGCGATATCATATCCTTTTGGCAACGTCTTGGCTGATACTTCACGAATCGCCTGGATCGCATCAGCCGTCGTATAACCCTTGGCCGGAAGACCCTGGATCGCTGCTGAATTGTACAGGTTGAAACGTGTGATTTCATTAGGTCCTTGTCCTTTTTTCAACGTCATAAATGACGAATAAGGAACCATTTCTCCTGCATCATTTTTAACAAAAAGCTTTAAAAGATCCGATGGAAGTCTTCTGAAACTTGGATCAGACTGCACGTACACTTTAAAGAACTGGTTGAATCTTGTAAACCCTTGTTCGTATGTACTACCGATCATGATGTTCAGGTTATCCATTGCTTTTCCGATAGATACTCCTTTTTGCATCGCAAGCTGATTGTCGATCTGCAATTCGTACTGGGGATAATTGGCAGCAAAGAAGGTGAACAAGCCGGTAAGCTCAGGACGTTTTGCCAGGTCTTCCATGAATTTCTTGTTGATCTTATCAAACTCAGCGTAATCGGTATCAGAATTCTTATCTAACAAACGCATCGAGAAACCACCGGAAGTACCGAAACCAGGAATTGCCGGCGGTTCGAAGAATTCTACTACGGCACCAAGTCCTCTTGTTTTCGCTTCCAATTCTTCCATGATCTCCTTCACGTTTTTATCACGATCTCCCCAAGGCTTTAAGTTGATCAAACAAGTACCAGCGTTAGAACCCCGTCCTTCAGTCATGATCTCATAACCTGCAAGAGAGGATACCGATTCAATTCCTCCCACTTCTTCGCAAATTTTTTGAAGACGTCTGGAAACTTCATTCGTTTTTTCAAGTGTAGAACCCGGAGGTGTCTGGATGATCGCATAAATCGTACTCTGATCTTCATTTGGAATAAAACCTGCGGGCAGAATTTTATTCACAAAAACGATTCCGGCGCAGAAGGCTAGTAATACTCCCCAGGTAACCACTCTGCGGCTCACAATTCGTTTCAACAAACCTACATATCGTCCGGTAAGTTTGTCAAATACCCTATTGAAGCTGTCAAGTGCTTTAGTAAGCACATTTTTCTTTTTCTCATGTCCATGATGATTTTGAAGCAGCATGGCGCACAATACCGGCGTAAGTGTCAGGGCGATCAGGGCTGAAATTACAATGGAGCTTGCCATCGTGATCGAGAACTGACGGTAGAATGTACCCACCGGACCCGACATAAAGGAAATCGGAAGGAATACCGATACCATTACGGCTGTGATCGCGATAATTGCTCCGCTGATCTCTGAAAGCACTTTTTTCACCGCATTATAGGGTGATATACCCGGCTCCTCCTCAAACTTCGCATGGACGGCCTCGACGACGACAATCGCATCATCGACCACAATACCAATCGCAAGTACAAGGGCAAAAAGTGTAATCAAGTTGATGGAAAGTCCAAAACCCTGTATTACAAAGAACGCCCCGATGAGGGAAACCGGAACCGCAAGGATCGGAATCAATGTAGAACGCCAGTCGCCAAGGAATACAAAAACAACCAGGGCCACCAGAATAAAGGCATCGCGAAGCGTATCAATAACCTGTTCGATCGATGCATCAAGAAAGTTCGAAACGTCATAACTGATTTTGTAATCTACTCCCGGAGGGAAAGATTCCTTCATCACATCAAGTTTCTTTTTTACCTCTTCAATTACGTCACTGGCATTACTACCATAGTTTTGACGCAATACGATGGCCGCAGAAGGATGTCCGTCCAGATTGGAATAAATATCAAAGAATTCACTTCCTAATTCTACCTTGGCAATATCCCTCAAATGGATACTTTCACCCGCTGAATTGGCCCGGATAATAATATTTTCATACTCCTCTGGCTTATCATACCTTCCTTTATAGGTCAGTACATATTCCAGCGACTGCGCAGCGATACCCGAACTTTGTCCGATACGGCCCGGGCGTCCAACAATACTTTGTTCCCCTACCGCCTTCATTACTTCTTCTGTCGAAATATTGTAGGCACGCATACGTTCCGGATTTAACCAAAGACGCATTGCATATCTTCTACTACCTAATATTTGCGCTCTTGCAATCCCCTTGGTCCTTTGGATCTCAGGAATCATTTTTACCGTAGCATAGTTGAAAAGGAATTTTTCGTCAATACTTTTTTCTTTCGAATAAAGGTTGACGTACATCAACATACTAGGCTGAACGGGCGAAATAATTACCCCTTCACGCTGCACAAGTTCCGGCAAAAGTGGCATAACCTGATCCACCCTTGTTTTCACCCGGATTACAGCCACGTTGGGGTCGGTCCCGGGCTCGAAGATAATCCTCAGCGTTGCTTCACCGGCACTGGTTGCATCAGTAGCAATATACCGCATGTCCTGCACCCCGTTGATGGCCTGTTCCAGGGTAATCAATGTGGATTTTACCAGTACATCTGCACTTGCACCAGGATACGCTATAAAAATATTTACGGTTGTCGGGGCGATATCCGGGAACTGAGAAATCGGTAATTTCTCAATCGCCAGGATGCCTATAAACACGATCATGATCGAAATCACGATTGCAAATACAGGTCTTCGTATGAATTGATTGAACATGTCTGTTGCTTTTTAAAAGGCCGGATTACTCGGCATATAGACTTAAATGAGAGATAACAGAATCAGGCTTTACAAACTTGGAATGTATCTTTTCGTTTTCGTGTACCTGACGTAAACCTTCAAGAAGGATTTTGTCATTCTTGTCCAATCCCGATTTAACCACAAAAATGTGTGGCAGCTCAGCTGCAATGGCTATTTCTCTGGAACGGATTACGTTATTTTTGTCCAGCACATAAACATACTTCTTTTCAAGTACCTCAAAAGTGGCCTTCTGAGGAATGATAAGCGCATTTTTAAAGGGCATTTTTACAAGAACATTACCCGTTTCTCCATGTCTCAACAATGCGTTCGGATTCGGGAATGTAGCCCTGAATGCGATATTACCTGTTTCATTATTAAAGTCAGCTTCAATAGTTTCAACGTATCCGGGATAATCAAATAACTTGTTGTTAGCCATTAACAATTCTACTTTCAACGGACCTTCTTTGCTTATCTTCGTTTTATAGTCCAGATATTCTGCTTCCGGAACGTTATAATAAACCCACATTTTGCTGTTGTCCGAAAGGGTTGTAAGCAAATCACCTTCGTTTACGAGACTTCCTAACCGTCCCTGAAAATGATCCATGATACCATTAAATGGTGCTCTGATCTCTGTAAATCCTAAATGAGCATTCGCTAATCCGAGTTCTGCTTTGGCTTTGTCAAATTTAGCTTTACCTAAGGCAAGTTCATTTTTGGATACTACATTACTATCGGCAAGCGACTTCGTGTTTTTGTATTCAATTTCAGCGAAATTAGCTTCTGCCTGTGCTTTGGCTGCTTCGGCTTGATAAATCATTGGCATGATCTGGAACATCAGCTGGCCTTTTTTAACCGATTGCCCTTCATCCACATAAATCTTCTGAAGATAACCCTTTTCCAGAGCCCGGAGCTCAATATGGCTGATGGCATGGATCTGGGCGACGTATTCTTTCGTAATCAATGTGTCCCTAACCAATGGACTCGTAACTGAATACTCAACTTCTTCTTCTTTTTCTTCCTTTTTTGATTCACAGCTTGTCTGGAACAACAACGCACACAAGCTAATGACCATGAGAATTCTCTTCATGACGATTTGATAATTAATACAATATGAATTTTCCTGATAATTCTTTTTTGGGGCGTAAGTGAATACGCAATACTTTTAAATTCCTCTGGCTTATTTAATTCAATATCAACTACCTGATAAATAAAGCCATAGACAGAATGAGGTATGAGACTAACGGGAATTTCCCTGCTCAGATTCTATCTCAAATCCTGAGTACTTTAAACCTGAGGTAAAGAGATCTGTACGTGGAGAAATACGAAAAAGGCTTAAAGAAATATAAGCTTCTTCGTGCGCACTGACTACATAATGCAGGGGTATACGTGTAAAAAGCAGCAACAAAATTGTTGCTGAACGCTGTAAACTTTTTGAATGAGGCTAGCTCATCTTCTTTTTCCTCAAGGCTAGCCTGGTGATTCAGGCCATTTTCTCTTTCGGTGTCTGATAATGCGGAACGAAATATCAATCCCTGTGATCCCGTCGTACCGGTATAACAGGCAGGATATGCTGTTCCGCTAGGGTTTCTAACCGCAGACGGACAAATGGATCCATAATACACGAGCTCCCTTTGCTGAGTGTAGCTACTCAGCAAAAGTATACAAACGGGTAAAAGGAATTTAACTAACTTAATCATGGGCCACAAAACGAGATAGAGGTGAGAATCGTATTGTTAGGTACTGGTTTAAACTTAGTTACAAATACCGCATCTGTTGGTTAGGATTGTATTAAATCAAAATTAAAATAGAATTAAAATGTTTGAATATTCATGAAGTGTTAGAAGTAAAAAGAGAAAAAGTATAAACATACCCGTATCGGTTAATAATTGTATTTAGAACGGTTATTTCGGGAAAGTTCTTTTTTTAAGAAAGGATAATAGTCAGTATACAAACCGGCAGAAATGAGTAGCTGTATGAGGCTTGTTTGTTTTTTACAGTGAGGCGGTCATGCCTGAAAAAGTGCCTGAATAATACTATGGCAATAAACTTTTTGATTATCTAATTAGCGAGATGGTTAGAAAAATTAATGTTACTATCGAAACTCAGTCCTGCAATCCGGCAAGTTTAGCTTCGTCAACTTGCCCGGAAAATTGCTGTATCAATAATCTTAGTTTAGGGCCAACAATATTTTCACAAAAAGGTTTTTCGGGATTGCTGTAATAATAATTCAGATACACCTGATCATTGATCTTAAAATCTTTAAAGGGAATGACCCTGGTGATAATTACGCTGTCAAAATCCTTTTGCAACTCCGCAATGGCATAGCCAGCGGGTTGTAACTGATCATCACGAAACGTATAAATTGCTGAACGGTATTTAGAACGCATGTTATGACTCGAAGTGCAGCTATGCGTATGCAGATGTACTGCAATCAGTGTTTCCAGGGAAATTATTTCGGCATCAAAGTGAACGATCGCAGCTTCAGAAAAAGAAGAAGCATCACCATCAGAGGCAATCCAGCCCTGTTCAACCTGAACAACTCCTTTCAACGACTGAAAAATAGCTTCAGTACACCAGTGGCAGCTTCCGCCAAATCCAACTTTGCTGATCGTATTGTTCATCGTCTATTGACTTGGTTCTAAATACTAAGGGATGTAATGACCGGCCACTGAATGAAATCTTATTTTTCCAGGTTCAAAAACTTAAAAGTTTCCCGGGTAATCATGCGGCAGTTTTCGGTCAGTTCTTCCAGACTGCATCCCTTTCTCTGCAGGACGACAGACGTGTTGTCCGAACATTCGATCAGGTCTATGTGCAGCATGAACTGTGATTCCGGATCCAGATGCCCTTCAAGCTTTTCGTACAAATCACTGGCAAACTCCACATCGTCTCCAACGTAAAACTTGCCATAATCGATCATGCCTTCATGCACTTTCATTTTAATGATTATATAATACAGCGTTTCCATTGTTATTATTTAGCAGTAGTTATCGTATCGTATTCGATTTACTCTGGCAAAAATAAACCATACAGGCAAGGTTTAAAAATAAAGGCTTGCCGAAAGGCAAGCCTTTATTTTAGCCGATCTCAATCAGCCTTGGTCCTTTTTGTTTTGCTTCCTCCTTTTTAGGAATGGTCAGGTGCAAAACCCCATTTTCATATTTAGCAACAATGCCCTCGTCATTTACTACGTCCTTGGGAAGAATAAAACTTCTCTGGAAAGACTGGTAGCTAAACTCTCTGCGGCTGTAACCTTCCTCTTTTTTCTCTTCGGTATGTTCCTTTTGAGAGGAAATAGTCAGCGTATTGTTATCAAGCTGTATTTTGAAGTCCTGCTTATCCATTCCGGGTGCTGCGACCTCAACCTGAAAATTCTCAGCCGATTCTTTGATATTTACTGCCGGAACAGTGGTCTGTGTTGATGAAAAATGACTGATGTCCCAGTTAAAAAGTTCGCGGCCAAGGAAATCGTCGACCAGCGCAGGGATGGCAGGAAATGAATTCCGGTTCCTTTTGATGAGTGACATGACTTTAAAATTTTAAGTGTTAAACAATGATTTTAAATTTTACCGATGCTTCGTGCATCGGTATAGCCCTTCTATCAATCTCCGTTCCAGCATGCCGGCAAGTACTGCCTGGCATTTTATTTTTAGATCACTTCTGACAATTTTTCTTTTCAATTTAACATTCTGACAGTTTATCTTTTTGTTTTTTACAGGATTCTGACAAAATTTCATAACACTTTTTACATCTCACGCTGTCTTACCATCATGCTATAAATGCCATCACGGTGTGAACGGCACTAGCATTCCTTCAGACCAGGCACTAAATTTATAGATTATAAGAATACGCCGATCGGTGATGTAAGAGGTTATAAAAGCAGTTACCTATAAAATGGATCAGGAGAACAATACGGATGTTATTATTATTGGCGCAGGACTGGCCGGACTCACCGCAGCCAAAGTATTTAAAGCCGCCGGTAAAACCATTAAAATACTGGAAGCTTCTGATGCCGTAGGTGGCAGGGTAAGAACAGATTCGGTCGATGGTTTTTTGCTTGATCGCGGCTTTCAGGTGCTTTTGACAGCTTATCCTGAAACCAAGCGTTTTTTAGATTACAAAGCACTGGATCTCCGTCCGTTTAGCCCCGGTGCTATTATTCTCAATGAAAAAGGGCGTAGCGAAATCGTAGATCCGCTTCGGGAACCCTCTGCCCTGCTGCGCACCTTAATGTCTCCGGCAGGATCACTACCCGACAAAGTGCGGATGCTGGGCCTGAAGGTAAAGCTTGCCGGCAAATCCCTTGAAACAATTTTTAATGAAGACGAAACCACTACACTCGCTTACCTGCGTGATGCTGGTTTTAGTGAACGAATGATCGGTCAGTTTTTTAAACCATTCATGTCCGGCATATTCCTGGAAAACCAGCTAAGTACATCCAGTCGCATGTTTGAGTTTGTGTTTAAGATGTTCAGTGAAGATGATACCGCCGTACCGGCAAAAGGAATGGGCATGATTCCTTTGCAGCTAGCAAAAGATCTTTCGTCTGCTGAACTTATCTTAAATGAAAAAGTCATAAACCTGGAAGGAAATATTGTAAAGACAAGCTCAGGAAAAACGTATCAGGGCACCCACATCATCCTGGCTACGGATCAGATCAGTTTGCCTGTTCCATTTGTGCAACCAGTTATTAAACCGTACCAATCGGTTACTAATATGTATTTTACCGCCTCAAAGCCACCATTTACCAAGCCTATTATTGCTTTGAACGCAGCTTCTTCAAAAGTAGTCAACAATATGGCCGTGATGAGCCAGGTTTCTGAGCACTACAGCAGCAATGGCCAGGCTTTGATCTCACTTTCTTTAATCGGTGACCATGCCAGGACTGTGGCTGCCGAACTCCAGAGTAAAGTCATTCAAGAAATGCAATTTTGGTATCCCGAAGCAGTAAGTTGGAAGCATCTGAAAACCTATCATGTCAAATATGCTTTGCCCAATGATGAACAGGTTCGGGATGTGCCTGAAAATGCCTCGTTACGTTTAAATGAAATTTGTTTTATCTGCGGTGATCATCTTTTGAACGGCTCCATTCATGCAGCCATGAAAAGCGGCAGGCTGGCTGCTGAGGCTGTGCTGGATCATTTAAATTAGGATTGATCACCAAAGGAATTATGATCCTTATTTCCGGCTAGATTTTTCTGACTTAAAATGTCAGGTAAAAACGCATGTTTTGCAGCGCATTGAAATAGTTAAAAATATTTACCATAGAGGTACAGAAATGCTGTACTTGTGCAAGAACTTACGCTGGTTGGGAGTTTAGAGGAACAATGATACCCGAAAATTAATACTGGCTTGTCTTTATTTTAGTTTCTAACCCGTCAATTTGCTCTGGCACATTTTTTAATTAACTACATCATAATTGACACTAACAATCAAAATTATGAAAACGAAACACGAAGACTACGAAGATTACGATCAGGAATCATCCAGTGAAGGAGGATTTGGTCTTGGATTTATTATCGGTGCAGCAGCTGGTGCGGCTGCCGCAATCCTTCTTGCGCCACGCTCTGGAAAAGAGACACGTGACAAATTGGTTGCAGCTGCTGATGAACAAAAAGAAAATTTGAAAAATAAATGGGAACAGACCAAAGAGGTTGCCATTGATACAGTAAACTCTGCGAAGGATAGCCTGTACTTAAAAAGCATAGAAGCTGAAGATAAAGTAACTGCTTATGCTGATCAGGCAAAAGAAAAAGTTGACAACCTTACTGATGGAGTAAAATCAACGATACAGGATTTTCAGAAACGTTACTAAGAAGTTTTCCGGCAGGAAACATGTAAAATTTCTTTGGCAAACACAGAATAAAATAATAACATGGAATCGACACTGAACCTGATTAAAGATACCGTATTTAATTCTCATTCGGCACCAGGTACGGTCTGCAATGTTAATAATACTGAGCGGGTTATATCCTTAGTTGCCGGAGCTTTACTCACTTATTACGGATTAAAAAAGAAACACAGTCTGGTAGGCAAAGGACTTTCTATGGCTGGTGGCCTATTGATTACAAGAGGTAGTTCAGGTTATTGTCCTGTTAATAAAATGATGGGACGCAGTTAGTTACTTAGTATAACATGCTGTCAGGATCTATCCTTACTATATTAGAATCACGGTTAAGAGCACAAAGAATAGTTGCTTTTAACCGTTATTTTTTTGCAGGCTACTGTAATACAACCACTTTATTATTTGGTTTTTATTGCCAGTATTCTTCTAAAAAGAGTCCGACCTCAATTATAGCAGCAATTGATTACCGGAATACATCTAACCATCTGCATCTTTGAATCCAAATCCATTATTTGGTATTTTTCTTCCCGGTTTGTTTTTAAATTGCTGTTTGAACAAACAGGCATAATTAATTACTGGTATTAAATAAAATGGCTAATCATACCGCTTTTATTGACGAATGGGGAAATAATGTACTGGATTTCAGTTCAAAAAATCCGGTCGCTTCCACGCATTTTATTGTGGCAGCTCTGACGCTCGCAAAGGAAGATTTACCGGAATTAAAAAGAGTGATCCTTGCTGTTCAAAACCGGTACTTCAAAGGAGCATTTCTAAATTCTGATGAAGTCGGTGCTGACAGCGTTCTCAGAAAGCAGATTCTGGAAGACCTTTCCGAAGCACCTTTTCAAATATTCGGCCTAGTGGTTGACAAGCGGCAGCTGATCGGCGAAGGACTTCGCTATCAGGGATCGTTTTATAAATTTCTGCATGGCCTTGCGGACAGAGAGCTTTTCACGATTTTCCCAAATCTGGATATGGTTGCCGGTAATATCACGGACGAAAGTTTTATGAAAGGGTTTATCCGGTACGTGCCTCAGCATCATATTACCAATCTTTTTAATGAAGCGACCTTCGGTTTTGTTAGTGATCAGAATGAAATGATTGTTAGAGCCGCAAATTTCATGGCCGGTACACTTGCCCGCTGTTATGATGAAACTGTAATTTCGGAGCAGAGACAGGAGTTTTCAGAGCTTCTTCAACCCAGGCTTTTAATGCTTAAATTCTGGCCTGATATTGCAACAGCCAACCCCTTTAAAGCCAGCATTCAGGATCAGCATTATGATCATCAACTTGCCGAGCTGAGTGTAAACCTTGCCAACGGATTCTTACAAAGAAATGCACAGAATCTGATTCCTAATGTGATAGACCAGGTCACAACACTAAGCTACCTGGTTTTCCATTTTCGTCATATCAATGCGGTTCGGTATATTTCCAGCTTTGAAATCATGCAGCATATCAAAGCACGGCGCTCCAAACCGGTCTCACTCCATTACTTTCAAACCAAAGTTATTGCTCCCCTGCGTGATGCAGGTGTCCTGATTGCCAGCAGTTCCAAAGGCTATAAATTACCGGCAAGCCAATCTGATCTGTACGATTTTGTCAATCACAGTAACGCCATTATCGAGCCGATGTTATCCAGAGTCAAAAAGTTCAGAGATCAGATACGGCTGGCAACAAATGGCGAACTGGATGTACTTGATAAACAGGAATACAGCCTGATCCGCAAGGTGGTCGATTGAAAACCATCAACAAACTAAACTCAGATAATTTCATGAAAATCCGATACCTGCTCACAATTTTTATTTTCTGTATTTCCCTGCTTCCTACGCTGGCTCAGGATCTAAAGCTGGATAAAAATACCAAAGACGCTTTAAGCAAAGTCGATACGGCAAGAATAAAAAGAGATATTACCTATCTGGCTGATGATAAATTGAAAGGAAGACTTCCCGGAACAGAAGGATATCAAATGGCGGTAGATTATGTGGTAGCACAGTTTAAGCAAGCCGGCCTTACACCGGCAGGGGACCACGGGACTTTCCTGCAAAAGCTTATTCTTCGCAAAGCATCCATCAATCCGGCTTTGTCATCTGCGGTATTCAAAGACAAAGACGGCAATCAGGATACGCTAAGCATAGGAAAAGACATCACAATTCTTCCTTCTGCCCTGAAAGATAACATGCTGGCAGAAGCTCCGCTGGTTTTTGCAGGATATGGAATCGAAGTTCCCGGCAGCTATTCAGATTATGAAGGAATGGATGTAAAAGGCAAAATTGTCGTTGTTCTTTCAGGTGCGCCGAAAAGTCTGCAGCTGCCTTCGAGTATTCAGGCCCATTTTGGCAGTCCGGGTGCAAAAATGCGCATCGCTGCTGCCAAAGGTGCTTTGGGCATCATCATCAGCACAACCCTACCCGGCCCGGCGAATGCACAGACAAGAGGTGTAGCAGTGTCGATGGATACAGCCAGAACTATGGTGGCCGGCAGCAGCTCCATCGGAAAGCTTCAGCTCAGTGCACGCGTGCCGTATGATCAACTGCTCAGAATTTTTATGAATTCAGGAAAAAACTTTCAGCAGGTACTGGCGGTTTTAGAGCAGGGCAAACCCTCCTCTTTCGAACTTCCGCTATCCATTCGCGTTCAATATGCAAGCCTTTATAAAGATGTGGAAAGCTATAATATCATCGCCAAAGTGGAAGGTTCAGACAAAAAACTTAAAAATGAGTATGTCATTCATACCGCCCATCTGGATCATCTGGGTATAGCCAAGCCGATAAAAGGAGATTCTGTTTATAATGGGGCACATGACAATGCATCGGGTGTGGCTTGTCTGCTGGAAATTGCCAGAACCTATAAAAAGAAAGGTGTTAGTCCCCGCCGTTCTGTTCTCATCGTCATGACGACAGCCGAAGAAATGGGTCTTTTGGGATCAGCCTATTTTGCTGCATTTCCAACCGTACCGAAAGCACAAATTGCTGCTGACATCAATACAGATATGCCGACACTGATTGCGCCGCTCTTGTCCGTTGCTCCTCTGGGTGCCGAACATTCCGATATAGACAAAAGTGTAACTTCCGCCTGTGCACAGCTGGGCATTGAAAAGCAAAAAGATCCCATGCCCGAAGAAGCCAGGTTTGTCCGCAGTGACCAGTACAGCTTTGTGCTGGAAGGCATACCTGCACTCCATATTAAATACGGCCTGAAAACCCTGGACCCATCTTTTGATCTGGTAAAATTTACCAAGCAGTGGAGAGATGCCAATTATCACAGGCCGTCTGATGAGATTACCAATGGCTTTGACTTCAATGCAGCAAAAAAATACGTGCAGCTTAATTTCCTGATCAGCTACTCCATTGCCCAGACAACGGAAAGACCAGCATGGAACAAAGGTGATTTTTTTGGTAAGAAAACGGACTAGATGCATGTTTCCGATCGCTTTTGATCCTATTTATAAATATCCAGTGCCGGAAGGTCATCGTTTTCCCATGGACAAATATGAGCTGCTGCCATTGCAGCTGTTGCGGGAAGGTATTGCCGAACAATCCGATTTTTTCAGCTCCGAACCTCTTGCGATACAAGCGATCTATGCTGTTCATGAGCGGGAATATGCAGATCGGTTTATGCAGGGAAAACTAAGCCGTCAGGAGATGCGGCGGATAGGTTTTGAACAGACTCCGCTTCTGGCGGAACGGGAACTGCGGATTGCTAACGGAACTCTGCAGGGCGCACTTAAAGCGCTGAATACCGGCATTGCCTTTAACATTGCAGGCGGCACGCATCATGCCAGCCGCGATCATGGGGAAGGATTTTGTATGATCAACGACCAGGCGGTTGCGGCGCAATATCTGCTTGATCACCAAAAGGCAAAGCAGATACTGATTATCGACCTGGATGTTCATCAGGGCAATGGTACAGCTAATATCTTTTCCGACAATCCCGGCGTATTTACCTTTTCAATGCATGGGAAAAACAATTATCCTTTCCGGAAAGAGAAAAGCGATCGGGATGTAGCACTGGACGACTGGACTCAGGATGACACCTACCTGCGAACTCTGAAAGAAGTTCTCCCGGAACTCATGGAAAAAGTGCATCCGGATTTCATCTTCTATCAGGCGGGTGTCGATATACTCCAGACAGATAAAATTGGCCGGATGGCATGCACAATCCAGGGCTGCCGGCAACGTGACGAAATGGTATTCCAAATGGCCAGAAATCATCATATTCCAGTACAATGCAGCATGGGAGGTGGTTATTCTCCACAGCTCAGAACTATTCTTGAAGCGCATGCCAATACGTTCAGGGTCGCCGCGCAGATTTTTTAGCATCATCAATCGGCAAAAACTTAATGTTCATCCATCCAGCGCAATAACCTGTGCTTTATAATCTTCAGGAAGCAGTGCATTTCTCAATAATTTCTCAAATCCAAGTGCCCTAGTTAATTTATAGAGCAGCAAAACAGGTTTCAAAAAGGATGTTTTGCCTAGTGACAATAAATGCCTGACATGCCGGGGGACCACCATGATCTGTACCTGTTTCAGCATCGTTAAGCGGATGGTACCCAGGTGCTTTTTATACTGTTTGTATAAATCAATAGTAAAATCACTTTTTAGAAGATCCTGCTGAAGATGTTCCGTTCTCATTATGTTCCATGCCTGAAAATTTTGTGGCAGTCCAGCAATGCGCATCCTGAGCCCGACCTGATAAAATGTCTGAAAAACCTCTTCCTTTTCCAAATCCGTAAGTTTGCGTTCAAGAACCTCGTAAGAACGAATCGAATAGTCAATCAGCATAAACAAAACATCCCGGTAAGCCCAATCCGGAATTTGTGATCCGCGGCTATTTTCAACCTCCTGATGAATTGCTGTAATCGTATCGATAGCCTTTAAAGCCTGATCGTATTCCGAAAAGACAATCTGCCGGGCATAAGCTACCGTTGAGAAAAGTCTTCCCAGAGGATCTGCCGGAAGACGACCCGTAAAGTAAAGCCAGTCTACTGCCTTGTTCAAGGCAAATTCAGCAGAAGCACCTGCAAAAATAAACAGGATTGAATCGGCCTTCCCCCAGATTTCTCTGACGATTGAACCTTCTTTGACAAAGTATTTCATATGCTGAACATTTGAATAGACCTGACTGCCTTATCTTTTATTTTAAAGAAAATGCAAAATTAAACAGATCAAAGTAAAAAGTCTCATTCCGCTAATGAACAGAAAAGATATAAAGTCTGCCTCCGATGTGAAAGGCATAGAATTTGCATTCTGTTTATTATACCTAAAAAACTAAAATATGAGTACTGAAAAAGCCATTCTGGCAGGAGGTTGCTTCTGGGGAGTAGAAGAACTGATCAGACATCAGCCCGGTGTTATTTCTACAGTGGTAGGCTATACAGGCGGGGACGTTCCTAATGCTACTTACCGCAATCATGGATCGCATGCAGAAGCCATAGAAGTTATTTTTGATCCTGCACAACTAAGTTACCGTGCACTTCTTGAATATTTCTTCCAGATTCATAATCCAACTACGCGGAACCGGCAGGGTAACGATATCGGAGCTTCTTACCGTTCAGCCATTTTTTTCCTGGATGAAACCCAGCGTGAGGTTGCAGATACATTGATTGCAGAAATGGAAGCTTCCGGTATATGGCCAGGTAAGATTGTTACCGAGGTTGTACAGGCGGGTGATTTCTGGAATGCAGAAGCCGAACACCAGGATTATCTTCAGAAAAATCCAAACGGATATACCTGCCACTTTGAAAGGCCTGACTGGAAAATGAGTTAATTAAATCAAAAATGAAATTGACTTGAAATACTAAGAGAAGTGCATCCTGATGCGCTTCTCTTTTATGTGATGTGTATACGGATTTCTAATAAATTATCTAACCAAGTTTGTTTTGAATTCTCAACACTACTTACCAATCGTCAACTGAACGTTAACGTGAAGTTAGATCAACATATGCAAAAAAAACGGCCAGCGATGTCCGTTTTTTTGCTTATAGATGCCTGTAATTAAAAAAATCAGCAGCCATCGGCGGCTACCATTTTAAGATGTTCCGTATTTAAAGGCTTAGAAAAAAAGCCCGATATCAAACGATGATCAGCTGCCCGATTTATATCCCGGGGATCAATGGAAGAAGAAATCATATAAATGCGGAACTGCTGCGATATATCCATTCCCAGACTCTTGAATTGTTCCAAAAATTCCCAGCCGTTCATCATCGGCATATTGATATCAAGTAAAACGATAGTTTGCCGCTTGTCATCTGCGTCGCTGCTTAACTGGCAGATTTCAGACAGGGCGAGTTCAGGATCGGTGTAGAGCTGGATTTCCGCTTCTTTGTTGTGTCTTTGAATGATGAATTTAGAAACCATATTGTTCATTCGGTCATCATCCACGACAATGTAACGCTGCAATATAGACATTGGCGAAGCACATTCTGACATTATCAAAAAGGGGATTAATTTATTGGTTTATTGACTTAGATCAAATAAATTTTTGATCAAAATAGATCTTAAAAACTGTGCCTGCATTAAGCTCGCTTTCTACTTCAATCTTGCCTCTCATGGCTTCGACCTGAGTCTTGATGATGTAAAGACCAAGTCCTCTGGCATCTTTGTTTTTATGAAATGTTTTATATAAACCAAAAAGCTGATCCCGGTATTTTTCCAGATTAATCCCCAGACCATTATCTTTAAAGGTTAACACCTTGTAATCTCCTTCCTGGAATAAGTCTATCTCGATTCGTAGGGAACGAAGCGGTGACTTGTACTTTAAGGCATTTGTAATAAGATTCAAAACGATGCTCTCAAAATAGGCAGGGTTTGTCATAATTACCACAGAAGGATCAAACTGGTAAACCAGCGTGGTACCTGCCTCTGTGATCAGCACATTAATACTTTGTATAATCCTGTTGATTTCATCAAAGACATTCAGTTCTATGATCGGCAGACTGGTATGGGCTTGTATGGAGATAATCTCGTTGAGATTGTTCAGAGTCTGATCCAGGTTAGAAGTACTTTCCTGAATCATGGATAAGGCCAGATCATTATCTCCCAGATCCTCACTGATGTCAAGAATTCCGATAATGTTGGCTACATGAGAGCGAATATTATGAGAAATGATGTAGGTAAAATTAACAAGACGCTTATTTTGTTCGGCTGCCACATCGACCATACTGCGAAGCTCCTCCTGCTTCAGGATCAAAGGCGTAATATCATGACCGATACATAATAATTCACAAGGATTGCCTTTCTCATCTTTCAAGACCTTAAACTCCCACTGCGTGGAAAGTACGCCATTAGGGATAGGTTTTCGTAATATTACCCACTGGGAAGTATCCGGATCTTCGAAACATTTGCCCACAGTTTCAATGCAGGCAGCATGATCCACCGGCATGATCAAACTAAGAGACTCCTTACCAATCCAATCCTCTGCTTTCAGGCTGAGCATCTTACAAAAAAAAGGATTTAAGTACGTATACCGGCCTTCCAGATCGGTTTTGATTATGTAGAAGGAATTATTTTCTATAATAGATCTAAAATAAGCATCATCCTTCTGGGTCTGTTCTACAAGACTTTGACCGGATAATCCTGGGTATTCATTCTCACTCATAAATAATAAAATCTAAAATGGCTTGTCTTATCTGTGGTAAATTACTTGCCTGTTGAGTAGTTTATTTAAATTAATGTTACCCAATATACAAAATAAATTCTACAAAAAACATCAACAAAAAATTAGCTTTATTACATAATCAGACAAACTAGTGGTCCCTCCTATCAGGAAATCCTTGCTTTGACTGGCTTCTTGCCAGATACTTTATTTTGCTTCCGTCTTAACCATCTTCCTGTCAGCACAAGTCCGGTACTGCTTGCGGCCAGACCTCCAAGCATTAAAATAATGACGACTACATCCCAAAGCGGCCTTTTATAGCGTAAAAAACTAAAATCCAGACTGTGCAGACCGTTGTATAACCATCTTTCCAACCGACTTTTCTTCTCGTGTTTCAACACAACCTGCCCGGTTTTTAAATCAACATAATACCAGGTTTTTTCCGGCGTATCCATTTTTACCCGCAGTACCGGCAAACGTTTGTCTTTGTTTTTTGTATAATAATAATCGTCATAGGCTGTAAGAATCAGGGCTTCTTCCATACCTCTGCCCGGATTCAGGTCTTTTATATTCTGAATAAATTGTTTTGATTGAAATAGATTAAAAGGTTTATTGCCGGAGCTTTCCGCAGACAATAGACTCGTGTGCAGATCATCCTGATACGCCAAAAAATAAGGCTTTCCCGCTATTTGTGTGAAATGGATTTCCTTTAAAGCCAGATTGTTTTTGAATAGCAGTGATGCGGCTGAAGGGTTTAGCGTAAATAATTTCGGATTGAAGATTCCGCCTGTCCATTGTTTATTTTCATCCGGATTCAGTCTTGTAGAAGGAGCCCAATCCCACGGTGTCATTGACAGCAAACCGCTGAAAACCCAGGTAAAAGCAAAGATGCCAAAGACAAATCCGGTGTAATGATGCCAGCGAAACCACTTCTTTTTATATGGACTAAATGCCAGTGAATCTTCGTTATTCCTTTTATAACGAATAAAGCCCATTGCAATTCCAGCCAGGCACATCAGCGTTCCAAGTGAAGAAGTCCAGACAATAATATCATTCCAAAGCGGACGGTTTCTAAGTAATACTGCCGGATAAATCCAGTGAGGAATCGGACCGAGCCAGGCCAGAAAACGCTGTTTAGCATTGACCATCTGTACTACTTCCCCGGTCTGGACCGAAACATATATATAGGTCTTTTCAGGATCATTCATAGTCAAACGGTGTACCGGAGGCTGATAGCCCATAGATCTGGCACCCGCCATCCACTGATCTGTTTCGGTAAGCGTTTCAAGTTTTTCAGGCTGACATCTGTTTTTAACAAAGGCTATGGCCAGTTTTCGTGCGAGTAGCGTATCCGTTGGCGCTAATAATTCGCCGTTATCGGCGTAGATCGTCAGATTTTTATTTTGAATGGTCGTGATGCGGTAAACCGGCCTTTCCAGTAACATACCAATTCTGGCGGCGCGGACCGTATCGGTAATGTTTGCCTTTTGAAGTGCCTGCTGCAAAGTAAATTTTGTCTGGCTAAGATCAACAACCGGCAAGTTTTGCAGCTTTTCATTTTGCCGCATGGTCGGGTATTTGACATACATCATGGCAAAACCCGATAAAAACCAGATTACAAAAAGCAAACTTAATGCAAAGCCGAGGTAGCGGTGAAAAAGCAAAGTATATTTTGTAACGGTTTTCATATGGAAGATAGTTATTATGGATTGGTAACAGGTTGTTACCAATCCATAATGATTGAATTTCGTATTTTGAAGAACTATTTTAGATACTGTATTTTAAGCTCAGAAGGAAATTTCTTGTTGGTCCTGGTGAGAATTGGTTGTCAAAAATGGCGTTCGCGAAATACTTTTCGTTCAGTACATTGTTGATATTGAATCGCAAACCGACGCGCCCAACACGATATCCAATGGCTATATCGGTAGTGGTATAACCTGGCAATGCATAATTATTGGCACTGGTAGTAAAGGTCTCGCTCATGTAATTTGCCCCCGCTCCTATGCTTAAGCCTTTTAAAGCAGTTGTTTGTAATTCATAATTCAGCCAGGCATTCAGCATATTTGTTGGCGCAAAGGCAACTCTTTTGTCAGCAGCTGGATTGATTTCCGCTGTTTTATATGGCAGATATTTCGCTTTTGAATAAGTGTAACCCGCTGTCACATCAAGGCCAGGCAAAAGGCTTCCGCTGATTTCGGCTTCAAAGCCTTTTGATTCTGCCGAACCAATTCGTTTATACATCCCTCCCGGCAAAGCTTCCAGCTGGTTATTCTTACGCATATAGTAAAAAGCAAGGTTGGCAGACCATCTTGAAGATAATTCCAGACGGCTTCCTACTTCTCCCTGATAACCCGTTTCCGGATCAAAAGTTTCTCCGTTTGGCGCTACACGGCGTGCTGGTTTGAAGTAGGTGGAGTAAGATCCATAGATTGATAATGGTTCTATTGGCTGGTAAACCAATCCTGCACGGTAGGTTAATGCTGCTTTTGAAATGGTAGATTTTGCTCCCTTTTCAGTCACATTTCTATCGGCGTTTACTAAATTGCTGTAATAGGTACCGTCGAAAATATCATAGCGAAGACCTGCCAGGGCTTTTAAGTTATCCGTGATTTTGATCCAGTCCTGCACATAGATACCATGCACATTTTCTATGGTCGCCCTGTAATTCTGGTCTGTAAAATTGATATATCCCTGGTTCAGGACTGGATTGCTAATGGCAACTGTTGCGTTTTTTCCAAGGCCATACACATCACCATTGTATGTTTTTCTGTTTAATAAACTTAACGAATAACCAACCAATAATTTATGTTCAATTCTTCCAGTGTTAAATTCATAGGTCAGCTCCAACTGGTTTTGTAACGGCTTGGTCAAATGGTTGAAGTAAAATGGATAGGACCGGTTAATTGAATCAAGCGTAGCATTTGGTGTCAACTCTTCTGTCGAAAAGTAATTGATATTGTCATCGTAATAAGAGATCTGATTAGACAGTTTTAGTCGTTCATTGAATGTATGTACATATTTCAACTGATAATCGTAACGGGTATGTTTCAGAAAATCGGCAGGATCGTTGTAGCGTGTATTGACATCAAGGCCCGGTATTATTCTGCTGCCTGCAAGCATCGGGATTCCCGCGTCTGTATCATAAATATCCTTATTCGCACCGATGGTCAGATACAATAAATCCTTATCAGTTGGCGTATATTCCAAAGCCAGATATCCATTGTTTGTATTCGAACCTGAATGCCGGTAACCATCGGTATCTGACATGCCAAAATCCACGCGGTAACGTAATTTATCACTGATAGCACCGCCTGCACCGGCACGCATCCGTCTTGTATTAAAACTTCCATACGTAGCTGAAAAATCAGCTTTGAAGTTGGCCGTTGGTCTTTTTCTGGCTATGTTGATAATTCCGCCTAATGCTGAGTGACCGAAAAGTACAGAAGCAGGACCTTTCAGAACTTCTATACTTTCAACATTGGCAAGATTCGTATTCGGTGCGCTGGTCGAAATATTATGCCTTTCGTCGCGAACGCCATCTACCAGCAAAACAAAATTGGAGAAACCACGGATGGTAAAATGCTGAAAACCACCATAAGTATTATTTGCCCGGACACCGGTTGTGTTTTTCATGGCTTCGCCCAAATCATCGGCTCCGCGCTGCTCGATTGTTTTTACAGAAACCTTGGACGTAGTGATTGGCATATCGCGCAAGGCTACGTCAATCTTATTTACCGAATTAAAGGAGCGGTTTAAACCAGAACTGATCACAACCTCCGATAATTCATTGGTCTTACTATTCAATTTATATTGTAAAAGTGTTAGCTCATTTCTTTTAATATCAATGTTTTCTTTTTTTGCTTCATAACCAATCCCGCTTGCCAGAAACGTGTAACTACCGACCGGAATATTTTTAATTTCAAAGCGACCCGATTCATTGGTAATCGTGGCGAAAGAAGTACCTTCCAGTCGGACATGAATACCAATCACAGGTTCTCCTGTTTCGTTTTGAATAGATCCGTTTATTGTTCCGAAATGCTGTGAAAAACCAGCTGTGCTGATCAATAGACATTGAATCAGTGCCATTTTAAGTACATAATAATATTTTACTTTTAGAGGGATGAGATTTCTATTTCGCGAGAAATCGTTTTTTTTTGTTTGCATACTTTTAACTTGATTAATAAGATGAGTTAAAAGCTCCTTTCAGGATTTTTAAAATGCAGCGGGAAAGAAAAAGGACAGGACAACGTTTCAGATTGCATGCAACGCACACAATGATCCATGGCAAGATTGCCTGAGGAAAAACACCAAACCTGACGAAGCTTCATTCCGCGGAAGCATTGTCAACAAAGAAAAAGGCAGGTCTCCTGACTTGTAACATTTATACCGCCCTTCCCGGAAACTAACCCAGTGGACATGATTGATATAAACTTTTGATGTTACTTACAGTTGCGCGACAGTTCGTGATTTGAACACGATTCCCTATTAATTTACCGATAGTAAAACCTTTTCCTGTTGGAAAAATATAGAAAAGAACTTATTGAGGCGCAAATGTACTGTTTTAATTAGGATTATTCAGGCATTTCGAGAACTATCTTACGCAATCCACAATATGTTTTCCCTGATGTTTAGCCGTTAAATAGGTTTGTCTTTTTAGATTAGCAATTAGAAGCAGCTTTCATTAATCTTGCCAAAAAATTACTCAACGACTTACATGAAAAAAATTTACTCTTACACTGAGAAGACCTATGTTCTTTTCTTTTCGAAAAGCGTCCTTTCTTCACTTATTTTTCTTACAGTCCTGCTAAGCTGCTCAAAAGAAGAAGTAAAACCCACGTCTCCGGATATCCCCAAAGAAGAAATCCGTTATCCTTATACGATCGAGAATATTTCAGATGAGACGCTGTATACATTCAATAATGATGCGACCAATCCAAAGGAAAATTACGCGGAGGTAAAACTATCTGCAGGTCAGAAAATTATGGTACAGGCCTTAAGTACCAGCAAAATAACGCCTATGATCCGCCCGGAGAAACCTGGTCTTCAAACAGAATTTATTTACAGCAATTTAACAAAGGTGTATCAGATTAACGGGTTCATGAACCTGTTTGAAGCTTCTGTTACCGGAGATGCAAGCCTGGTAAGTATTTACTTCCCAAATCCAGTCTCAGGAAAACCTGACAGTTTGATCAATGTAAAGCTGCCCCAGGAACTGATGTATAAAACGTATGGCAATCAGAATATTGCGATTATTGTCAGTAAAGAAGTTGTTCAGGGTACGATTAATCTGACTACAAGAATTAAAGGAAAAGCAGATATTTCCAAATCTACAAGCGCTTCCCAGGGCATTATAAGCAGTTCCACGGACCTGACCAAAAAGACTACCACTGTAAAAGTGGTAGAACCAATTGCAGTGGTTTCTAATCCGGCGACACCTAATCCTGGTAATCCAGCCAGCCCCGAAAATCCTACAAGTCCTGCCAATCCTACGAGTCCTACAAATCCGGTTCCACCTACAACGCCGGCATCTCCTGCTACACCTCCTAGCTGCGGCATGTACAATGGAAAACCAGTTTACACCGGGCCCAGAGGAGGATGTTATTACATTAATTCCAACGGTAACAAAACGTATGTAGAAAGAAATTTCTGCTGCTGATCAGGTTTAAGTTATTACGGGCAATTATAGAATTAATATAACCTGAGTTGTATAGTCTATATGTCAAAATGGATTTTAACTTGCTGAAACGTATATTCATAATATATTTGTACTAAATAGATGTTATTCTATTTTTTGATGAATCTTTTAAAATGGAATAACGTCGCCAATTTGAACGGATAGTTGTATAAAAGATCACTATTAAAACGTACCATTAACTAAATTTTATAAAAATCGAGATTGTATGTAACTTTTATTATACTTTTCATCATTGAAAAGTGAAATAGTAAACCGTCCAAAAATTATTTATATAAATTCCAACTCATGGTGGCAAAATCCATGTAATTGTGGTTCTGTCCCAGGGCTTTTTAAAATGCTTAGAAAAACCTCTTCAACATTCGCAGTATTAGTAGTATTTATAATCATTTTCATACTCAAAAATCATCTGACAGGAGATTTATACCAGGATGAACATCACTATTTACCAACTGCTGCTCAATTTAGCAAAGAACCTGTTCCATCGTTGCACCTGCTTGAAACCTATGAACAGCTAAACACGCCGATTCCCTTTATCCTGGGAGGTTGGACATTGAATATATTAGGAGAAGACATCAAAAACCTTCGGCTTCTAACATTTTGTTTGAGCTTTGTTTTACTACTGGTATTTATTTGGGCAAGTCCACAAACCAGCCGACTACGATTCTGGCTGGGTTTGACCGGACTTATGATTTTCCCTAGTTACTATCTTATCAGTGTCTTCTATTACACGGATATTTTTGCCATGTTATTTGTCCTTTTGGGACTTGTATATTATTTACGTGGATCTCATTTGCTTGGAGCAATCTTTTTTGCCGCTGCAATCAGTTCACGCCAATACATGCTTGCTTTTCCCGCTGCAATTGTTGTTGATGAAACGGTAAAATGTTTTAGAAAATCGAAATCACTGGCAATTATCCCGGGAATTATCTTAGCAGACAAAACCTGGATCTATTACGCCATTTCCGTTTTGAGTATTGTTCCATGGATTATTCTTTGGAAAGGGCTGGCACCTAAGGCTTTACTGATTGTTCAGCATTATGCTCAAGACCAGCTTATTGCGTACAATTTTGGTTACGTACTATATGTCTCCGCGATTATTGCTTGCTATTATATCATTCCCGAAGCCATCATCACAAGAAAAGTGAAGTACTATATTGATTATCCCAGATTGTATCCAAAGTACTTTTTCTCAATGGTAATGGGTATTGCTTTAATTACCTTGATTTCTCCGGCAAAACAGGCCTACAATCCATACTTTACATGGCCCTACCTAGGATATATTGATCAGTTTATGGTTACAGTAGGCCTGGACGGCATAATCAAACAAATCCTGTTTGCATTACTGATGCTCATAACGTGTATGCGCTTTATTTCTCCACGAATAAATCTGGCTGGCTGGTTTTTCATTATCAATACCCTCCTGCTTGGGAAAGCGCAGCTATCATGGGACAAATATTCTTTACCATTGATTATGACGCTTTGGTTTTTAATGATGTTTGATAAATTCTGGATTTTTTCTGATCATGAACATCGTGCAGATCAGGAAATAAGCAAAGAAGCATTACAACATTCGTGACACCTGCAATAAAACAGTAGTTAGCATTGAACATCTCTTCTGTAAAATTTATGAAATGGACCCAAAGAAAAAGCTTACACTATACACTGCTTTTTTTCTTCCTGTTTTTGCTAGGCCTTTCTCATGAAGCCTTTTCACAACGGTATTTTTCTGTTGTTTTTGATCAGCTCCCGAAAGATATGCAGTTGTATGCACGTGACGACAACAGCATGGCAGAGGTACCGATTTCAGGGTTTATAGAATTACCCGGATGGAAATACTTTTCGGTAGTTACTTACCGCAACAAGGTGAAAGTCGGTTATACACGATCTTTATTAAATTATCAGGGAGGCTCTGCGGGACATTTTAACACAACTTCCAAAATAAAAGCGGAGGCGGCAGATTACGACTTTGAAGTTTATGCATCAAAAAATGACGGAGATTCTGTTCTGATCGTTAAAAAAGCAGATATCGTTGCAGGTGATTTTTTTGTAATAAGCGGACAATCCAATGCTGCTGCATCGATTTTCGGAGATTGGTCCAGTAAATATTGCCGAACCATAGGGCGATATCCCGATAATAACCCTGCCATTGGTCTTGGAGATACGCTTTGGATTCCTTCTGCCTGGTCATGGACCTACGTCGGTGCCTGGGGAGAGGAACTGCAGCGGTCAATACTTGAAAATGAAGGAATCCCTACCTGTGTAATCAACGGTGCTATACCCGGCAAAAAATTAAGCGAATTTTTAATCCGGGATGAAAATAATCCGGCAGGACAAAATTTGTCCGGCTTTCTTTTTAACAGGGTTAAAGTAGCAAAACCTAAAAGAATCAGAGCTTTTTTCTGGGCGCATGGAGAACAGGAAGTCTTTGAAAATATCGATGGTTATGCTCGGGAATATGAACAACTTTTCAATTTCTGGCAAAAGGATTATCCCATGGTCGAGAAATTTGTAGTGGTTCAAACCAATATTATCGTATTAGATAATAAGGTTCCAAATCCTGTTGGCGGGTCAGTACGGGATTTTCTGAGAAGAACGAAGTATTTGTTTCCTAAAACCGACCACTTTGCGACAGTAGCCGTACCAGGTTATGATGGTGTACATTACAGCCGTTCGGGATATGAGGAACTGGGGAGGCGTTTGTTCCGCTTTCTGAGACCTCAGGTTTATAATTCGTCCGATGTTGATAATGTTCAATGTCCCGATATTGTCAGAGCTTTTTATTCAAACACAGAAAAAACGGAAATTACGCTGACTTTTGATGAAGGCCAGCTATTGCAATGGCCAGCTGATACGACCATAACAGGCCAGGACGGTCAGCCTCTGTTGATGAGTCTGGAGAATTTCTTTTATCTGGACAGTGATGAGATCAACCTGAAAGTTTCGGCAGGGAAAGTAGATAAAAACAGAGTTATTCTGACTTTAAAAGAACCTGTAAACGCATGGAGGATGAGCTATCTTCCATCCTTTATTCCTAAAAATATTCCACTTGTTGTACCGTATTCTTATAATATTGGTATTTTCAATGGCCCCTATCTAACCAATAAAAGAGGTCTTGGTGCTTTTTCCTTTCATAATGTTATCATCAATCCAGGATTATCCCCTATTACTTTACAATCTGTTAAAACTGATTTGAATACTGTTAATTTAACCTGGAAGCCGAACGCCGAAGCTACAGGCTATATTTTAGAAAGAAAGTTAAAGGGCGCTGCCGATTTCCTGACGGTTAAAGAATTTACATCGACACAACTAACTTATGAGGATAAAGATGTAAGCAATTCTTCAGCCTATTTATACAGAATAAAAGCCTTTAACAGTATCTCTGAAACTGCTTATGCAATTTCAGAGATTGACCTTTCACCTATACTGGCAGTTGAACCCGATTCGGAAAACAGTCGCTGGAAACCATATCCCAACCCTGTAACAGATCTTTTAACAATTGATTTTCTCGGGTATTTCACCGGAACAATTGAGGTATTTAATATGCATGGACAGGCTTACTATTCTGCATTGCTTAAAGCCACAAAGAAGTCTGAATTCAATACAAGTTTATGGCCCAAAGGAATCTACATTGTTCATCTTAAAAATGATAAGGGAATGATCAATTCCAAAACGATCGTTAAGCAATAAACAAAGCCGCGCATCCTGTTTAATTCCCTATACCATAACGAAAAATACAATAGATTGCCCTGAACCCATCCTTCCAATTGATTTTTTTCCCTTCTTCATAGGTTCGTCCGTAATAAGAAATACCCACTTCATAAATACGTATGTTGGGCACTTTTGCAATTTTTGCCGTTACCTCCGGCTCAAATCCAAATCTCTTTTCGGTGAGCAACATGCCTTTAAGGATATCTGACCTGAAAAGTTTGTAGCAAGTCTCCATGTCGGTCAGATTCAGGTTGGAGAAGACATTACTTAATGAAGTTAATACTTTGTTGCCAATGGTATGCCAAAAAAACAACACCCGATGCGCCTTGCCCCCCATGAACCTCGATCCATATACGACGTCCGCAAAACCCTTTATTACAGGTAAAAGTAAGATATTGAATTCTGCCGGGTCATATTCCAGGTCTGCATCCTGAACGATAATATAATCCCCGCTGGCCTTGCTTATTCCGGTATGAAGGGCGGCTCCTTTACCCCGGTTCACTTCATGGCGATAATAGGCAACATCTGACTCTGGATATCTGGAAATAAAGCTTTTAACAATTGTGCCGGTACGATCTGCGGAACAGTCGTCAATAACAATGATTTCTGCTTCGAATCCACCAATCAACTTAACGGATTTTAATTCATATAAAACTTTTTCGATGGTTTTTTCTTCATTGTAACTAGGTACCAGTATAGACAATTTCATGGGGGGTAAGTAAATTTTTAATCATAAAATGCTACAATAAAGGAATTATTTGCCAGAACTTATTAAATATTTTTTCAAAAAATGGATAAAATTATTTTATGGCTGTTGTTTATCATGTAGAACAAGTTCTATTCAAAATCAAACAGAATTCTAGCCTGGGCGTAATTCAAAGTGGTATACTTGAATTTTTTAAAAAGATCGTAAATTTGGTGTTTCTCAGAAGCTTTGAATAAAAAGTGTTTCGCTGCTAAAGACTTTCCAAAACAAATTTAACCTTCCTATTAGTGACATTTATTTTAAGAATCACGAATATTTTTCAACATGGCCAATCAACTCCCGATCATTTGCTTCATACTTCATTAAATGATCTTAAGAAATCCGGAAGTAAACTCAGCCAATCCGATTTTGTCCTACGGGAACCGTTCCGGAATAAAAGGTCATTGTTAAGTTTCATTTGTTTTGCCTTAATCATCCTGTTGTCCCGATGGTATTATGTTGAAAATTTTGCCGTTGTATTGCCATTTTGGGATCAGTGGGATGCCGAATGGGATGGATTGTTAAAGCCCTGGATTGAGGGAAAATTACAGTTTTCAGATCTGTTCAAAGGGCATAACGAACACCGGATCTTGCCAACCCGTCTGACAACCCTGGCATTATTTTCACTTACCGGAACATGGAATAATCTTACAGAAGCTCGTCTGAACATCCCATTGAGTGCTATTACCCCGTTGATTTTAATTGGGATCTTATACAAAGATGGACAAATATCAGGCCTTAAATGGCTGGTTATAGCGGTCATACTCGCTGGCGCCTCGCTACCCTTTTCCTGGGAAAATATCTTGATCGGATTTCAAAGCCAGTTCTACTTTCTAAATCTGTTTACACTATGTGCAATGGCACTGGCCGTTTACAGACCCGAAAATTATGTTGCGATAGCAATCCTGCTGTTTTTATGCATAGTAAGCATCCTAACAAGTGCCTCCGGTTTACTGACCTGCATGACAATCGCAGTAATTTATTTATTACGTTGTTTTATTAAAGGCAGCGTAAATCTCAAATCCGGTTTGGTGATTTTAATTGTGTTGCTGATTTCATGTATTGCTTATTACACCATGCCGGTCGTAGCGGGACATCATTCTCTACATGCAGAAAATACATGGGAATTCTTTAAGGCAGCAGTCCGTATCATGGGATGGCCGCTACGTGGAAGCCAGTTGCATATAGGACTCATGTGGCTTCCATCCCTGATTGTCATACCTGTACTTATACTACGCAGGCAGATAGCCAATATTGATTTGCTGATGATCGGCTGTTTTGTATGGACGGGGATGCAGGCGGCTGCACTTGCTTATGGCCGGGGGCATGAAATTGTTCACATGCCATCAAGGTATTCTGAGGTTCTCTTATTAGGTCTGGCTGGTAATAGCTGGTTTGTGCTTCGTTTGCCCGACGCTTTCGGAAAAAGTATACAGATAAGGCGGGCATTGTATGTATTGGTCACGCTATTCTTCTGTGCCGTTTTTATCAGTTTTACGCAACGAACGGTAGGCGATTTCAAAATACTGAAAGAAGAACGTGTGCGCAGAGTAACGCAAACAGCAAATGTTTGCGGCTATCTGAAATCGAAGGATATTTCATTTCTTAGTAAAACGGGATTTCAAGAACCTTATCCGAACCCTAAAAGACTTCAGCAATTCCTGGATGATCCCGAGTTACAAAAGATTTTGATTATCGATGATTGTAACCTGGATCAATGAATTTTAGTTGAATTGTAAAGATAGAAGCAGAATTTGTTATATAGTTTCTGCTTCTTCTTACGGATAGAAAAAATCAATTCGCAACCCAAACCAATCCCTGCCTTTTAAAAGACCCGGTTTTATAGGTGATGAAGTTTCTGAAAATGTGGTAATTGTCGCCTCCATGCATCAGCGAATTTACATTCACCAGATTACCGGGATTTTGCGCAGTGTAAATAGTCATTACATGTTTGTTATTGTATGGGTTTACCCAGCCTGCCAGGACCCCGTAGTCTGTCCCTTTGTACTCATTTTCTGCCAATATGGCGTTAGGCTGTACACGAAAGGGAAGTTTCATTATATGTTTTTGCAAAAACAAATTACCCGAAGGTGTTCCCCAAACAAAAAGGTTATAGCCCGAAACATCCATTTTAAGGGCTGTAGTATCAGCAACGATCTTCGCTTTCGTCAGCGCAGGTAAATTCTTTTGCAAATTATAAACATATTCTTTCAGGCGCAGATCAGCCGCTTTATCCTCTTCATTGCTCGGGAGTATGATCAGGACATTTTCTTTGTCATAAATATCACCGATTGCAGGCATTGTACTGACATCAGGCTTTCTGATCTCTTCGGTATCAGCCATCCATAAATCAATATCCGACTGCTTCACTTCTTTAAGTACCTGCACAATCCGGGGCATAAAATCATCCAGTGTGGCGTAGGTACTGCGGTTTGCTTCATACTCCTTTAATGCCTTCAGTAACGGATTCAGGTAAATCCACCTTTTCCCTTTCTGCACTCTTACAAAGTTAAGTTCGGCATATTGCTCACCAAATCTTTCTGCGGCTAGCCGGCAGGCAATTGCCTCTGTCAGATGTTCTTTGATTACCGACATCCAGGAATGGTACGCCTGGGCTCTCATTGATTCTTTCACAGGCTCCCATAGATAAACCAAAGGTTCAAATTGCGATTCCATTTTTTCCACAGCCGGGTTGGCAAAGGAATGTGCAAATTCATGCCATAAAAGACGATACATCCCTACGACATTAAAAGTTGGAACCCGGATAGCACTTTTTTCAGGGGCTATAATAGCATAAAATTCGGCACTGTTTTTATGAAATATTCTTGGCCCAAAATTTCCCCAGCCAAAATAATTGAGAATCACATTGAACTGCATATTGCTGCCGTTCTTTGCTCCACAATAATTCAACAAACGGTTTTTTTCATCAAAACCAGGCAGATTATATGTCAGTGTTGACAAGGAAATCCTGTACAGATCCGCATTGCTATTAAAAAATTCAGCATACCTGGATTTGAGTGACAGATCTTTCAGGTGGATGCGCAAGGAATCCATGTACGGATTTTGGGCATTGTAATAAGTAATATCCTTCCGCCATTCAAAGTCATTGGTCAGGTGCAGTAAAAACCACAGAGGCTCATCAATCGTGGTAAAGAGTTTTCCACTATTTGAATGCCTTTTCATAAAAGAAAATGCCGGGTGGTTTTGGTAAGGCGCAAAATTCATTACAATCTTTTGCTTGTAATCCAGATCTATATAATTGATCAGTGGAATGCCTGCTACCATCTCAACAGCATGGTAAAGCTCCACGCGGGGATCCACACTAAATTTTACTTCTTTTACCTCAATCTTAAATTCTTTAAACTTTTCTGTTTTAGAAGAATGCGCCGCTGCATAAGATTGAATATAAGCGCATACGATGATCTGTAAAAACAGATGCGTGATTACCTGCTTCATGGTGAATGATTGATTTGAATGAAGTTAAATTGTTTTATTTAAGATTATTTTATAACGATCATGTATATACGATAAATAAAAATCTCTATTAATTCGGCATTTTACGTGCATTAAAACAGCCTGCCAACTTTGTTGGTGGCAGAGCTACTGCCGGTGTACAGATTCCAGGCAGTAGTTTTGTTTTTTTAGCTAGTTACTTTTAAGTACTTCAGCAGGATTGCTTCGGGCTGCTTTCATGGTTTGAGAGACAATCATCAGCAAGGCCAGCAGCATTACCAGCAGCGCTCCGCCAAGCAGCTCTCCAAAGCCGATAGGCTGGTGATAAGCAAATTCTCTTAGAAATATTTTGTCAAATAGCAGATACGTCACGGGAAGTGCAATAACGGCTGCAATGCCAAGCAACAGTAAAAATCCCCGACAGAGAAGATAAATAAGTTCGCTTTGACTGGCGCCCAGCACTTTGCGTATGCTGATTTCATTCAATCTGGTCTCGGTGGTGAATACCACCATACCCAGCAATCCAAGCGACGCGATACAAATCGCCATGACCGCTACAAAACCGATGATCTTTACCATCACAGAAAAATGGCTGTACGCTTCCTGAATCTGAGTATTGTAAAAGCGCGCGTTTAAAGGATGTATCTTATCAAAGTTTTTCCAGGTTTTTTCAATTTTCGCAAAGGTAACATCCGGATTTTGCGAAGATATTTTGACATTCAGATATCCCCACGGCTCGCTGTCAGAGTAGCGGAAGATAACCGGTTCAATTTTATTCTGAAGTGTACCATAATGGAAATCCTTTATCACCCCAACAATAGACAGTTTCTGTCCGTCCACCGTTATCTCCTGTCCCAGGGCTTTTTGGGTATCCTGCCCGGCAATGTTAAAACGTTTTAAAACCTGTTGATTTACAATCACTTCATACTCCTTTCCTTTTTCCGGACGCAGGATGAAATTCCTGCCGGCTAATAATTGATGTTCATGAACGGACAGATAATGTTCATCAACCTTATTCTGCCATACCATTGCCGAATCGCCGGGCTGGTATTTTGCAAGTGCTCCATAGGCACTTCCCACGCTGGTGATCATCATCGACTGCGCGATGTCTTTAACTTCAGGCAGTTCAGCCAATTCCTTTTTCAGCACGGCAGCGTCGGTGCCATGCAGTTTTATATTCAGCACATTTTCGGTGGTGAAACCCAGGTCAAAATTCAGAAAACCTTTGTATTGTCCATAGCCTATCAAAGTGGTAGTAATGAAGATCAGCGAAAGCGTGTATTGCACCACAATGAGTGTCTTCCGCAGCCCGATACGCTTGAAAATTTTAATTCCTGAGGTATCTTTCATCACGGATACAGCGCTGATTTCCGAGAAAAATAAAGCAGGTAGAAATCCTGCAGCAAGACCTGTCAATAAAGCAAGAAGAACAAAGCTAAGAATAGTCCGAACCGACAGGCTCAGTGTGACCAACTTGGAAATAGCCGGATCCATAGCCAGAAATTCTCTTCGCAACAGCAGGTATAAACCAAAGGAGATCAGCAAGGCAAGCAAGGCAATCATCACCGACTCGGCCATAAACTGTCCCAGCACATGGCTCCTGTGCGCACCCATGATTTTGCGAATCCCGACTTCCCGGGCACGGCGCAGGGAACGCGCCACAGACAAGTTGGTATAATTAAAACAAGCGGAAAGAAGGATCACCAATGCCAGTCCTGCCAGTACCCAAACCATCAGCGGACTTGCCGCCGGCCCGATGTTGTTGGACAAACCTTTTCCCAGAGCAACCTCTTTAAGCGGCTGCAAAGAAACAGTTACCTGTTGGCCCTTCAATGCTTTATTTTCTTGTTTACTTAACCTGCTCAGCGCACGTTGAACATCTGCGGGGTCCGCTCCTACCGGCAAGGTCAGGTACACATAATTAGACCAGACATTATCCCAGTTATAAAAATAGTCTTCCTTTTTTCCTAGCGTTGCGTCTGCCGAAGCGAAGGAAATAAGTGCATCAAACCGCAAATGGGAAAGATCAGGCACATCCTTGGCAATGCCTGTAACTTGGTAGTCCAGTGTATCAAAGCGTACCGTGCGACCCATAGGATCTGCATCACCAAACAACTTTTTTGCTGTTTTTTCACTCAGTACAAGCGAATAAGGATCTTTGAGTGCCGTGGCCGGATTTCCTGCTACCAGCGGAAAAGTAAAAACCTTAAAAAATGACTGGTCAGCCCACAAGGCTTCCAATGGAAAAATATCTTGTCCGATACGTGCATTGCCCGAAAAGCCACTGCGTATGATAGTGTAGTCCTCGATGCCCGGAATACTTTCTCCTAATTTCTGACCTACTTTAACCGAAGTAGAGGCCAGGTCCATTCGGGATTGACCATTACGCTCTTGGTGGGTAATCACACGGAAGGTACGGTCTTTCTTTTCTTGAAAATCATCGTAGGAATATAAATCGGCAAGAAAAGCGATCACCAGAAGTCCTACGAACATACTTACGGCCAGCCCAACAATATTGATAAAAGAAAATAATTTATTCCGTACCAGGCTTCGGCTTGACGTTCTGAAGTAACTGCCAACCATGACATACTGAATTTGCAGGTTTAGAAAATCCGGCTTTTTTAAAGTGTAAGGTCTAAGGAATTTAAGTACATCGATGATGTATATCAGCCGTGCATACCGGGCACCTTTCGCTTTCAGATTTCTTTCAAAATATTCATGCAAATCACCTTCCAGATCTTCCAGCAGGCTGGGCCGGCAGTACCAGGCCAAAAAGCGCACTGCCCAGCAGGGAGGCTGCATATTTTCAGAATCCGACTCTTTTATGTTCTTTTTCATCAGGCCGTTTCAATATTAAATCCCGGAATAATGTTCCACAAGCCATCACGCACTTCTTTGGCACGCAACAGCCCAACTTTTCCAGCCTGCGTTACCTCGTAATAACGTTTGCGTTTTCCGCCTCTGGCACTGGTCGCCTCCCCCATTCTGCTTGTAACCAAGCCTTTTTCTTCCAGCCGGTTCAGTACAGCATGTACGACACCGAGCTTGGAAACTCTGCCGGTATGCTTTTCCAGTTCATCACAAATCGCTACGCTATAGGCATCCTGAACCAGCGCAGCAATAGTCAGCAGTACCAGTTCTTCAAATTCTCCAAGGTTTGTCCCTTTCATTGGTTCAGCTTGTCCAGCAAGTAATATTATTAACTATGCAAATGTATGTAATATCAATTTATTAATTCATGCTTTGTATGTAAAATATTATTTTCTATGATGAAATAGGTTCAGATACATATCAAATATCTAAATGATAAGCTGATCTTTATTATATTTAATCTATATACGATTCAATATTTAGTCTGTCCGGCTTTGGTTTTGGAAGTCAAATATCTAACTTGGGCCACATGCAATCTCAAATGCGGAAATAATAAGATTAATAAAAATGCTTTAAATCGCAAAATATGCCTTTTAATAAAATCTACTTCATCCTGCTTTTCACCTGCTTGTTAGCAGGTTGCCACAATGATCAAAGAGAGGAGCAGCTTGTTCAGCGTGAACAAGCCCTTATTGATAAGGAGAAAAAATTTGCCATGAAGGAAGCTGATTATTATGCGCTGCTTAAGATGCGCGACAGCCTTCTTACCAAAAAAGATAAAGATTCGGTTGTTATCCAGCAATGGCCTGAAAAGGTGGCCGGGCTTTGGAATGCCAGATCGGTATGCCGGGAATCCAACTGCAGTGAGTACATCATCGGTGATCAGCGTGCCAATGTCTGGGAATTTATAAGTGATTCGACGGGACTGCATACCCGTGTTTTTGATAAAGACAACAAGTTAGTACGTGTATATAATGCCAGATTCGATAGCACCAGCATCAACTTACAGTTTCTGAGCGACTCTTTAGCCAGTAAAAATATAAACCTGACTATCGATCTAAGTGCTGTATCACCGGAATTGATAAAAGGGACACAAACGATTAAGGCTGATCAATCCTGCACTGCAAAATTTTCCATAGAACTTACCCGATCTACAAATCGCTGATATATGCCGTTATTGAACATCCACATAGGCAGTTTACCGATTGAAGACCCGGTACTGAAATTCCTGCTTGAACTCATCATCATCCTGAGTGCGCCGCTGCTGCTCAACAAAATCAAAATCCCCCACCTGCTCGGTCTTTTGATCGCCGGAGCTCTGGTGGGTCCAAATGGTTTAAATCTGCTGGCCAGGGATAGCAGTGTTGTTGTTACAGGTACCACAGGACTGCTCTATATCATGTTTCTGGCCGGGCTTGAAATCGATTTGGGAGATTTCAAGAAGAACAAATGGAAGAGTATAACTTTTACGTTGTATACCTTTATTATTCCTTTTGTGCTGGGTTTTTTAGGCGGATTCTATATTTTGCATTTTTCCGTGCTGACTTCCGTACTTTTTGCAAGCTTGTTTTCTTCCCACACACTTATTGCCTATCCGCTGGTCAGCAAACTGGGCGTAGCTAAAAATCTGTCCGTTAATATTACCGTTGGCGGAACGATGCTTACCGATGTTCTTTCACTTTTAGTTTTGGCGGTTGTTGTAGGCATGACCCAGGGCGAAGTCAACGGCGTTTTCTGGACAAAGCTGAGTTTATCGATCATTGCTTTCGGGTTGACCGTCCTTTTTGTTTTTCCAATCATCAGCAGATGGTTTTTCAAGAAGGTCGACGACAAGATTTCTCAATACATATTCGTGCTGGTCATGATCTACCTGGCTGCTGTTCTTGCTGAACTTGCCGGTATTGAAGCCATTATCGGTGCATTTTTTGCCGGACTTGCTTTAAACAAACTGATTCCGCACACCTCAGCGATGATGAACCGTGTTGAATTTGTCGGAAATGCTATTTTTATACCTTTCTTTTTAATCAGCGTGGGTATGCTGATCGACTTTAAGGTATTTGTAAATAGCCTGGACACCCTGGCAGTTGCTGCTGTCATGATCGTTGCTTCCATTGGCGGTAAGTATCTGGCCGCTGTTGCAACCCAGAAAACGTTCCGGTTATCCAAAGATGAAGGAATGTTAATTTTTGGATTAAGTTCGGCATCAGCCGCAGCCACGCTTGCTTCCGTCATGGTTGCCTATAATATTATCGTTTCAGAAACTGCCAGCGGCGAACCCATCAGGCTGCTTAGCGAGCATGTTCTGAATGGCAGTATTCTGCTCATCCTGATATCCTGTACCATTTCTTCCTTTGTATCCATGTCCAGTGCACAACGGATAGCCGAAGCCGAAAAAGAGGATACGGCTTCCGGCAACAGCCTGGAATCAGAGCATATTCTGCTTGCAGTCAATTATGAACAGACCGTTGAAAGATTAGTTAATCTAAGTTTGCTGATCAAGGCCAATCATAATGAAGACAGGCTTATTGCCTTAAACATTATCAACGATGACAAGAATGAATCTTCTGTCAGAAATGCGCAAAAAACACTGCACATTGCCGTTGAGACCGGTGCTTCGGCTGATGTAAAAATTCTCCCGCTTACAAGGCACGACAACGATGTGGCAACCGGAATCAGCAACGTCATTAAAGAACAGCAAATAACCGACCTTGTCATTGGTTTACAGCCCGAAAAAGGATTTACACCGTCTTTTGTCCATAATCTGCATAACGGGTATTTGCAGAATAATAATGTAAATACACTGATTTACCATGCCACCCAGCCCATCTCGACGGTAAAAAGCTACCTGGTGCTCATTCCTGCAAGAGCACAGCAGGAAGCCGGATTTTTCAATGCGCTGCTCCGGGTTTGGAATATTGCTAAAAATTCAGGTGCCACAATGCATTTTTATGCGGACGATTCGATCATCAAAATCTTGCAAAAAGTGATCAATAAATCCAGCATTGAAACATCCTTACATAGTATCAATGATTGGAAAGAGGCTGAACTTGCGGCTACCAGGCTGTCCAACGACGAAGGCCTGATCGTATTTATGGCTAAGCGCGGAATGATTTCCTACTTTAACGAAATGAGCTTTATTACCGATTTTTTAAACCAGCACATCAAAGAAAACAATTTTCTCCTGATTTATCCATCCAGTCAAAAGCGCGTTAATGAAAAAGAAAAGCGTGCAGTTAGTAATCATGACGACTTTGCTGAAATTGGCCAGATGATAGGTAAAATGTTTTCACGCTGATCCTGTAAAACCCGTTAGTTGCTCTTTATCTGAATGACCGAGATTCGCTTCTAGCATAGTTTTTTCAAATTACGTTTTCTAAATACTTAATTATTAAGAAAAACGTGAATTCAAAAAATATAATTATTATCGGAGGAGGTGCATGTGGAATCTCTTTATTTATTGAACTTTTCTTACGATCACGCCTTGCAGGCATCCATGAACATGTTGCCATTACCATCATTGAAGAAAATGAAGAGGTAGGAAAAGGCCTGGCTTTTGGCACCCAACAACCCGGTCATATCCTTAATACACAGGCTCAGCTCATGGGTATTCATCATGCAGAACCCGAACACTTCAGTGACTGGCTTAAAAAACATAATCAACGCATTGGGGATGAGGTGGTAGATAATGAGGGACAGGATGAGGCTTTTACTACCCGCAGACTTTATGGTGATTATCTGAAAGAGCAGTTTGATCATTATTTTGAACTGGCCAGAAAAGAAGGTATGAAAGTCGATCTGATCCGGGCTTCAGCCGTATCCATAGAACCTTCTGAAAATCAATACCGGGTACAACTTTCTAATGGCCATGAAGCTGTGTGTGATCATCTGGTACTTGCGCTGGGAACACCCATCTCGAACATGTACGGTGAACTGCTTAAGTATGACAATTATTTCGATTCTCCCTGGCCTTCTTCCAAAATACTGGAAAACGTTCCGCGGGAGGAACCGGTAGCGATCCTGGGTTCAAGCCTCAGTGCTATTGATGCGCTGATGACACTGGCAGATAATGAACATAAAGGCCCAATAACATTTTATTCTCTTGATGGCCTCTTACCCAGAGTCCAGGTAGAAAAGCCGGAACATTATGAATGTCAGCATCTGACAATAAGCAATCTTCATAAGATCCAGCGGGAGAAACTGCGAAGCCCGCTGGTCAGTGAGGTTTTCCGGTTATTTATAAAGGAAGCTGAACATTTTGCCGGAAAAAGCATTGACTGGAAAAAGGCAGACCGGGCAGATATGAGTCCGCACGAGCGCCTTAAACAAGACATAGATATTTCAAATAAAGGTGGTGACGCACTCATTAACATTCCTTATGCCCTGCGTTATGATAGTTCGGTCATGTGGAAACTTTTTGACGAATCTGCCAAAAAGAAATTCAAGAAATGGCTTGGAAATTATTGGGCGATCAACCGTCATTGTATGCCTATGATCAATGCGACGCGTATTGAAAAGTTGTTTGACTCCGGCCAGCTTCGTGTGGTATCCGATCTGGATGACGTGTCTTATGATGACAAAGAGAAAAAATTTGTACTGTCCTACCAGGATAAATCTGACAAAGTCGGTTACCTCATCAATGCAACAGGGCCTGCATCAGCAGTAAAAGACATGAAATCTGACCTGATCAAGCAGCTGGCAGAAGACGAATTGATTGAGCCAGACCCAATCGGCGGAATTAAAATCAATGCCCAGACCATGCAGGTTGTACAAAAAAATAAATCCATTCCTAATTTTTATGCACTCGGGCACATCGTCAACGGACAGCTATTGGATGTTAATGCGGTTTGGTTTAATGTAAAAACAATAGGCAACCTCAGCCATCACCTTATTCAGAGCCTGGCCAGTGAAGATACTCTTTAAATTATATTCCGAACTTCTGCCCATACTGGCTTTGATACCAGTTGGATATTTTCTAAAAAGAAAATTCAATATCAAACCGGAATATATTAGTACACCGCTCATCAAGTTCCTGCTGCCGGTTCTGGTTTTCTTTAATATGTTGGATGCAGAGGCAGAAAAACTGTACGTGCTTCCAATATTTACTTTGCTCCTGGCCCTGACCATGGTTCCGGTATCCAACTTTACGCAAAAAAGGCTTGCCCCTGATTTCGATCCGTTACTGCTGAGAGCTTCTTTCTCTTTTTTCAACATTGCATTTTTCGGTATTCCAACGGTAAGCGCTTTGTTTGGAGAAGAAAAAGTGAGTACACTCATCTGTATCTATCTGGGTTCAGCGCTGTATGGTGATACCATAGGTTTTTTCCAGGTAGCCAAAACAAAATCTGACACCCGGGAAGCGTTTAGGGAAGTGATGAAAATACCCTTTCTCTATGTATTTGTTGCCGGTATCATTGCCAAATCCCTGGGAATGGAGACCCCAGATGCGGTCGAAGGTGTATTAAAATTTGTAAGCCTGGCGGTATCCTGTGCCGGTATGATCATCGTTGGGTTTCAGCTGGAAAATGTTACGGCAAAAGAATTAAAGATCCCCTATTATTTAAAACTGATCGGTGTAAGAACAGCAGCAGCCATGGCGATCATGGGTATCCTGATTTTTGCAGAATATCATTTTTTTAACAGCCTTGAAGAAGATGATTACAAAATGCTGTTCCTGGTTGCTCTCTTTCCGGTTGCTACCAATGTAACAGTCTTTGCCTCCTTTCTGGATGCTGAACAGCAAAAACCAGCCCTCATTGTTGTAATATCTGCATTGGTTTCGTTGATTTTGGTTTCGGTTGCAGCGCTTTTTCTGATGTAAAATATCAGGATTAAACCTGCACGAACCAGATCAGAACATGTAAGATGTGGCTTACACCTACAAAATTATCAATGTTCTAATCCTGGATTATCCACTTCCACCAGATTTTCTTCCTCCTCCGCCGTATACATTCTGGAATGCACAATAAAACGGATGCCCATGGGAATTTCCAGTGAAAAGCTGGATCCTCTTCCGGGCGTTACACCGATTGTAAGCTGTGTATGCTGCCAGTATTCAAACTGGTCGCGGCTCATAAAAAAGGCACAGCCTTCAATTTCACCCAGCAATACATCGCTGTCTCCGGTTTTAAATTCTCCTTTCTCGAAACACATAGGCTGAGAGCCGTCACAGCATCCACCACTCTGGTGAAACATCAGCTCGCCAAAGCGTTCCTTCAGCTGGTCTACCACCTTCACAGCCTCAGCCGTAATAAGCACACGGGGTATTTTCATTGGGATCAGTGTTGGTCAAAAATTAAGTTTCTGTTGACAGGCCTTAAATGCTGTTGCAACGCAGGTTGAAAGCAGCATTTAAGGCTCTGAAAATAAGTGTCAGAAGAATCCAAGTGCATTACGATCATAGGAGATCAGCATGTTTTTGGTCTGGCGGTAATAGCCCAGCATCATTTTATGATTTTCCCGCCCGAACCCTGATTTTTTATACCCTCCAAAAGGTGCGTGCGCCGGATAAGCATGGTAGTTATTGACCCAAACCCTGCCCGCCTGAATGGCGCGCGGCACCTGGTAAATCTCATGGGCATCACGTGTCCAGACACCGGCACCCAATCCATACAGTGTGTCATTGGCAATAGCAATGGCTTCTTCCACTGTTTTGAAGGTAGTCACACAGGCCACCGGGCCAAAAATTTCTTCCTGAAAAATACGCATCTTGTTATGACCTTTAAATAAGGTGGGCTGGATGTAATACCCCCCTGAAATACCGTTTTCAAAAGTCTGTGCACCACCTCCGCAAAGTACTTCTGCACCTTCCTCTTTACCAATTTTCAAATAGGAAAGTATTTTTTCATACTGGTCATTGGAAGCCTGAGCGCCCATCATCGTGTTACTGTCCAGCGGATGTCCCATCCGAATGGCTTTAGTCCGCTCGATTACACGGCTCATAAACTTGTCATAAATGCTTTCCTGAACCAGGATTCTTGATGGACAGGTACAAACTTCGCCCTGGTTCAGCGCGAACATCACTGCGCCCTCAATAGCTTTATCAAAAAAGGCGTCATCCTGATCGGCCACAGAAGCAAAGAAAATATTCGGTGACTTTCCGCCCAGCTCCATAGTAACCGGAATCAGGTTTTCAGAGGCATACTGCATAATCAAGCGTCCTGTCGTAGTCTCACCGGTAAAAGATACCTTGGCAACACGTGGAGAAGATGCCAGCGGCTTCCCGGCCTCCGTACCAAAACCAGTTACGATATTGAGGACACCTGCCGGTAGAAGATCCCCGATCAGTTCCATCAGGCACATAATGGAAGTCGGGGTCTGCTCTGCGGGTTTTACCACCACACAACAGCCCGAAGCCAGCGCCGGGGCAATTTTCCAGGTCGCCATCAAAAGCGGAAAGTTCCAGGGGATAATTTGTGCAACCACGCCCAGCGGCTCGTGCAGCACAATGGAAACCGTGTTTTCATCATGCTCGGAAATCCCTCCTTCTTCAGCGCGTATCACCCCTGCAAAATACCGGAAATGATCGATACATAAAGGCAGATCAGCCGCTCTGGTTTCACGGATCGCTTTCCCATTATCTATAGCCTCTACAACAGCCAGATATTCCAGATTATCTTCAATCACCTGAGCAATTTTCAGCATGATATTGCTCCTGTAAGTTGCCGATGTTTTACTCCAGGTTTTGAACCCTTCATGCGCAGCGTCCAGGGCCAGTTCTACATCTTCTTTTCCTGAACGGGCAGCCTTTGTAAACACCTTGCCATCAATAGGAGAAATGTTGTCAAAATATTCTCCTTTCACGGGAGGTACAAATCTACCACCTATATAATTTTCATATTGAGCTTTAAAGACCGGCCTTTTTGCCAGGGTTGAGCTAAGGTCTGATTTATTTTGAACTTCCAGCGTATCCATAACAATGTCCATTTAAATTTGTGAATGACTCTGACAAAAGTAAAAGGGAATCTTTTTTAACACTGGCACGATTGACTCAGATAATAGGACAATATTCTCATAAAAAATAAAATATTCAATACCTTTATAGCGCTTTCAGCCGTTAGATACCAGTTACCGGCACCGTTGTCTCCCAGCTTTGTGCCAGTCCTGAATGCTCTGAATTAGTTTATATTCTATTTCCCTTTACCTTATGTCAACCGGATTTAAGTTGAACCACATCGCTGTCACGCCTGAGAAGTCCATGAAAACACTGGTGGAAAATCGCCGTGCCTTTACACTGCAGAACTGTGAGCTGAATGTATTCGAGACCCATCAGAGCTCTTTGCTGGTGCCGCTGGCATTTCCGGACTTTGTGGTCACCAGTATGCTGCGCGGTAAAAAGGTAATGCACCTTTTTGACCAGCCTGGCTTTGATTATCTTCCGGGCGAGACCGTGCTGGTACCGGCGCATGTGACGATGACGATAGATTTTCCCGAAGCCACGCAGACTAACCCTACCCAGTGCATCGCCCTGGCGCTGGATCAGACTAAAATTCAGCAGATTGTTGACCGGCTTAATGAACAGTACCCCCGGGAAGGAAAAGACCAGTACTGGAGTCTCCATCATAACCAGTATCATTTTTTAAACAATATGGATCTTGCTCATACCATTAATAAACTGATTCATATATGTTCAGGCAACGTTTTGGGAAAAGATGTACTGGCTGATCTTACGCTGCAAGAGCTTGTCGTACATATTATCCAGGCCCAGCATCTTTATTCAGCCCAGGAAAATCAAAGTCCCCGGCACGATAACGCTCTGGCCTATGTGCTTCATTATATCCGTGCCAATATTGGAGAAAAGATTCAGGTTGAACAGCTCAGCCAGAAAGCCTGTATGAGCCGTGCTTCTTTTTACAGGGCTTTTAAAAGGGAATTTAATATTAGTCCGCTGGAATTTATTTTAAAGGAAAAAATTAAAAAAGCCAAAACACTGCTTTCTGACCCCAAGGCAACTATTTCGGATGTATGCTACCAGCTCGGCTTTTCAGACCTTAATTATTTCGGAAGACAGTTTAAAAAAATGGAAGGAATATCCCCTTCCCAATATCGCCACGTTTCAGCAAAGCCGAATGAAAAATAGAAGTATCGTGGCATTTTCTATCCCATAATCTTTCAGCATTATTCTGCTGACCTATAAAAAAACCGGTTGAATATTTTTAAAGCAATATCAAGCAAACCTCTAAAAGAAGTAGGTTTGGCGTAATAGTCATTAGCCCCGGCTTTTAGCGCTTTGGCTTTTAAATCAGGATTGTTGGATGTAGACAACATGACAGCAGGTACTTCATGCAATTCAGGATCCTTTCTGATTTCCTCAATTGCTTCGATTCCGTTCATCTTTGGCATATTCATATCGACAATAATGACCGTATTGGAAACATCATCGGCGTCCTTAACGTTGTGGACCAGCTCTTTGCCATCTTCTGCTTCCACGATTGTGATATCCGGATTTGCTTCCTTTAATGCCTCGCGGATTAACATTCTGTCATCTTCATCATCATCAGCCAGATGAACAGTTTTGTTGCCTTTCATAACGTATCTTTTCTCTACATGTACAAAAACGTCTGAGCAAAAATACTAAAATTATTTTTCAGGAACGATATTTTTAATTCCTGGCAAAATAAAACCATTTATAACATCCAGCATGAAAAATCGCTCTTTTCTTCTAATCGATGATGATCAGGACGATCATATCATATTCGCGGATGCCCTCAGGATGGTTGATCCGGACGCAGCCTGTGATTATGTCTATGATTGCCCGGCTGCTATTGACTCGCTCAAGAAACAAGTTATCCTGATTCCGGATTATATTTTCATGGACTGGAGTATGCCCTATATGGATGCCATTGAATGCATACAATGCTTACGACAAATTCCGGGTATTCATAGAACACCCATTTTTATCCTTTCCGGTTCAAGACCAAGTTTTGAAATCCAGGACAAAGTAGGGCTTTACATCAAGAAGGTACTGACCAAGCAAAATTCCATTGAAAAGCTTTCGATTGAAATACGCGACGCAATCATTCTTCCTGATTAATATAATCTGGTCCCTGACTTTCTTCAAAGTAAAATAACTTTGACTTAGGAATGTCAGGAAGTTGATACTCCTTTTTTAGTCAATAGAATTAACGACAAAGCCTATACGACAGAACTGCGCTATGATTATATTTCAGGCAGACTGAAAATGCTTTTATCCGTATTTAAGCACAAAGCATAAAAAAAATCCGGATACCTGGTTTGTTAAGGCATCCGGATCTTGAAAGTTAAATGTTCTTTGATAAATAAATGGTTACTCGGTCAGAGGTTTTACCATAATGTCTTTGAACATCACCACACTCTTAGGATCATGCGCCTGCAAAGCAAAGGTTCCGCTGCTTAAAATTCTGTTTTTTTCACCGCCGGCTCTTTTGTCCGTATCCGTTTCCTCGTAATCAACCACGGTTTTGTCGTTGATCTTAATGGTAATATGTTTTCCTTCCACTTTGATATATTCTGTATACCATTCATTGTCCTTCACATAGGTTTCTTTCACGTCCATAATGTTGTATAAACTTCCGGTACGTTTCCAGTCCGTATGCGAATTGTTGACCTGCACCTCATAGCCTTTCGATGGCCACCCACCTTCCTGATATGCCGTATGGATATAAATTCCGGAATTGGCTCCGGGTTTTGTCATGACCTGTGCCTTAAATTCAAAGTTCTTGAACATATGATTTTTAACAGGTCCTTCATAGAACAAATGCGCCGTAGGCCCTTCCACTTTAATGGCACCATCGACCACAGAAAAGGAACCTGCATTTTCACCCACTTTCCATCCTTTAAGGGATTTGCCATCAAAAATTGAAATCCATCCGTCCTGTTTGGGTGCCGGTACGGCACTGATCAGAAAGGAAGCTGCAAGCAATGCAGAAAATAGTTTTATTGTCTTTTTCATAAGGTTTTTCCGGATACGGTTAGGATTGAAAATTGTTCTTTATTTATAAAAAAAGAAAATGTATTTAAAACTACTCTCTGCCTGCATTAAATTCTATTCCAATCCTGTTTATTCCTCTTTCCTTTGTAACCAGATAACCATTTGCGTATATACCAGTCGTTTCATGGATGAATAGCAGGTTACTGCAATGTTATTGATGATTTCTGTTCCTCATCCTATTTTCACGAAGGTCCATTTTCAAAAACAATGTTGCTACTATCCACATTCTGCCCCTAAATTCTCATAAACAAGCCCAGGATAAGCCTGACCAAAAATAGAATTTTTCTTATAATTAGAATAAAAAATTACAACCACAAGAAGTATAAACGCCGTTGCGGGGGATTTTCAGCTTACCCATTTCAGGATTCTCTAAGCTGGCATGTCTTTTTGGCCTTTCTGGCTGATTCCGATTTAGAGATTCTCAAATGGTTTAGAAATACAGCCTCATTGCTTTACTTATAAGTGAAGGCAAATAATAGAAATCAGTTGGATAAATAACCCGGGGTAATTTATATAGTGCAGCTGATATAAGAAGCAAAAAATAATACACAGTCCATTGTAGCACGTACGCACTTTTAACAATTTAGCACTTTTAATTTACTTTTCCTGAAATGCAGTACCTACAAAAAGGGTGTTACCAGAAGCTACAAGTTGCGAATTTCTGTAAAAGTCCGTCTCTTTTATTTTCAAACTTTATCCACGCCTCATTAGAATTAATAAGATTGCCGGTTGTAGAAAAATAAAGTCCATTAAAACAGCGGAATTCTTCTAAATAAAACAGATAATTATGATTTTTGAAGAAAATCTGAAAAATTCCAAGCAATATTCTGTGAAGTCTTCCGTTTTTTACATTAAATTTGCCCTACCCTTAGATACACAATATTCCTGAAATAAGTATTTACCACACCGCGTACATCCGGGGTAAGGAAATTTTTGGGGCACTTATAAAATATATGCTCAACTGGTTATTCGATAAGAAGAAAAAAGAAGTGAACCTTGAAAGGATTGGGATGGACATCCATTCACATCTGATCCCAGGTATCGACGACGGTGTAGAAACCGTTGAAGAATCTGTGGCAATGGTTCAAAAAATGCAGGAACTTGGCTACTCCCGTATCTTCACTACCCCCCACGTCATGTGGGACTGCTACCGCAACTCCCCAGAAGTTATTTTAGCCGGACTGGAAGATGTCCGGAATGCCTGCAAAACGGCTGGCCTCTCCGTAGAGATCCATGCAGCAGCTGAATATTTTATTGATGAGCACTTTGTAGAGACACTGAATACGGGCCGCGGACTTTTAACTTTACCGGGAAACAGGCTTTTGGTGGAACTTCCCTACTCTACTCCCCTGATGAACACCTCCGAAACCCTTTTCAAAATTATTGAAAAAGGATATCAACCCGTTCTTGCACATCCTGAACGTTACACCTACTTTTATTCCGATCCTTCTGTTTATAAAAAATTAAGTGACCAGGGCTGTGAGCTTCAGGTCAACATTTTATCTCTTGGCGGTTACTACGGCGAGAATGTACATAAGATGGCCGACTGGCTTCTACGTCAGGGCCTTATCACATTTTTAGGGACCGATGCACACCGAATGCAGCATTTAGACCTTATATCCAAAGGTGACAAAGCATCGTGGCTTACCAAATACAACTTCCAAAACGAAAAGCTTCTTGTGGCCTGATACTTATCGCTAGAATTTATTCTACATTTGTATTAGAAATTTTCGATTTTTTTAGTAGTATTCAAAAGAACTTTATATAACTTTGCTAAGAATTCAGCGACAAAACCACGAATACAAAATCAAGCCACACTTATTTACCTGAATATTATCGTCATTTTAATATTTTATCTGAGCTACTTACCGCTAATCGTATCATTATTACAAACGGATTTTTACGTCAACTTATGAAGAATACTTATTCCAGGATTTCCCGTTACAGTGTTGTTGTTGCTTTGTTATATCTGGCCATCTGGGGAGGAGCTACTTCCTGCGTATCACCAAAGTCTATCGTCTATTTTCAGGGAGATTCACTGAGAAATTCTTCAGAAAAGATCAGTCAGAACTATACACCCACCATTCAAAGTAGTGATCTGTTATCCATTGTAGTGGGAAGTTTAAATTCTGAGGCAAATGAGATGTTTAATACGGCTAATACGGCTATGACAGCCAGTACAAACTATTCTGCCCAATCCAGCGGAGCAAGACTTCAGCCATTAGGTTATCTTGTAAATGCAGAAGGGAATATTGAAATGCCAATGATTGGAAAAGTGAACATTAAAGGTTTAACTACTACGGCTGCTGCTGATACGATCCGCCATCGGTTGCTGAATTTCCTTAAAGAACCCTCTGTCATGGTAAGAAACTTGAATTTCAAAGTTTCTGTATTGGGAGAAGTTAACCGTCCTGCTATTTATGTGATACCTGATGAAAAAATCAGTTTGCCGGAGGTTTTAAGTTTAGCCGGGGATCTTACCATATTCGGAAAGCGCAACAATGTCATGGTTATACGGGAAGAAAATGGTGTTCGCCAGTATGCACGTTTGGATATGACATCCCGTGAAGTATTTAATTCGCCATTTTACTACCTCCACAAAAATGACGTGATCTATGTTGAGCCTGTTAAAACAAGATTAGCAGCTACGGACAGGCGTCAACAATTGGTTCCTGTGATTACATCCATTGTTGCAGCAATCGGTACTTTGGGAATTCTTATTATAAATCTTACAAAATAAATTTTGCAATTAGGTTTCTAGCATTAAGCTTATATCAATTCAATTTATTGGTGTCAAAATCTCAAAATATATGTCACAAGAATTTTTAGAGAACGAGGAACAGGAATTCCATTTACAGGATTACATAAGGAGGTATCTGCGGTACTGGTATTTGTTCCCTATATTTATTGTACTCGCTCTTACTGCTGCATTTTTCTATTTGCAGATTACACAGCCGGTATATAGTGCTAAAACAAGCATTTTAATAAAAGATGAAAAGAAAGGTTTAGGTGGATCTCAGGGAGATATATTATCAGAACTAAGCAATCAGTTTGGAGGAAATAAACTGGTTGAAAATGAACTGGAAATACTTAAATCCCAGACTTTGATGGAGCAGGTCGTTAAAGATTTAAATCTTGATGTTGCCTATACCACTAAAGATGGTTTAAGAACAATTAATCTATACAGTGAAAGTCCTGTCATTGTAAAGCCCGAAATTATTACGGAACAGGGATTACAGGAACCTTTGATTATTCAACTTGTTGACAGCACTCATTTCAGGTTTAACGATGAAGAGAACGTGCATACTTATGGACAGCGTTTTAACAATGCCTGGGGTGCATTTATTGTCAGCAAAGGAAAATCTAGTGAATATTCGGATATAAAAGTTTCTTTTGGCGATGTTAAAAACTTGGCCGAAGGAATGCTTTCAAGGCTAACGGTTCAGCAGCCAAATATCAAAAGTACAGTTATAGAACTTACCTATGAAGACGTTTCTACACAGCGTGGAAAAGATGTCTTGAATAAACTGCTGGATGTATATGTGCAGTCTTCATTGAGTGATAAAAATAGTGAAGCCAGCAATACCCTTAAATTTATTGAAACACGTCTGGGGCTGATTACCGGTGAATTAGGCGATGTAGAAAAAGATGTTGAGTCTTACAAAACCACCAAAGGTATTACGGATATCAGTGCAGAATCGCAGTTATTCCTTGAAAATATTAAGGAAAACGATGCTAAGTTAAATGAAGTCAATACACAGATCAGTATTCTGGAAAGTGTTGATACGTACATTAAAAATGCAGGAGACGGTGCCGTTGCACCTGCAACCTACATGATCAACGATCCGGTTCTGGTTTCTCTGCTCACCAAGTTTAATGAACTTGAACTGCAGCGTGAGAGATACGCACGTACAACCACAGCCAATAACCCGTTATTGCAGACAATCAATACGCAGTTAGACGGAACCCGTCAGGCCATACGTGAAAACGTTCAGAATCTAAGAAGAGGAATGGATGTTACCAAGCAAAATCTGCAAGGTATCAACACACGCTTTTCAGCAGGTTTACGCAGCATTCCTCAAAAAGAACGTGAATTTGTAGGCATCAAAAGACAGCAGAGCATTAAAGAAGGTTTATATCTTTATTTATTGCAGAAACGTGAAGAAACGGCCCTGATGTATGCTTCTACGGTTACGGATAGTCGTTTGATTGATGCGCCTATATCTACCTATAAGCCTATAAAACCAAAAGTACCACTTATTTGGGCGGGTGCCGGCGCTGCCGGTATTGTAATTCCGTTGTTGCTGATAAATCTTATATTTTTATTAAACAACACGGTACAAAATAGAGATGAAATTGAAAAGAATACCCATGCCTCTATACTTGGAGAGATAGGTCATATGAAAACAGCTCAGGGAATACCGGGCGAAGATGCGATTATAAAAATGACAAGCCGCAGTGCGGTGGCCGAACAATTCCGGGCACTTCGGACGAACTTACAGTATCTGGGAGATGGCGGTTGCCGTGTCCTGATGTTTACTTCCTCTATCGGAGGTGAAGGAAAAAGTTTTGTCAGTATCAACCTTGCTGCCAGTTTAGCTTACTCGGACAAGAGGGTACTGCTGATCGGACTTGATTTACGCAAGCCTACTTTGCATGAGCGTCTTCAGGTACCCAACCAGTATGGTGCTTCCAACTGTCTGATCGGTCAGGGAAAACCTTCTGATTTCATTCAAACCACTATCGTCCATCCAAAGTTTGACGTACTGACCAGTGGGCCTATACCACCAAACCCATCGGAGCTTTTGAGTAACGGTCGTCTGCCTTTGCTGATAAAGGAACTGCGTAATGACTACGATTATATCCTGATCGATTCACCACCTTACGGGTTGGTAACAGATTCTTCTTTGATCGCTGAACATGTGGACGCTACGCTCTATCTTGTTCGTTTCAACTATACATTGTTAGATCATTTGAAACGTATCGGAGAATTACAAAGAGCAAAACGTTTCTCTAACTTATCGGTTATATTCAACGGTGTTAATTATGGCGCAGGATATGGCTATGGTTACGGCTATGGCGGATATGGTTACGGATATTATGGCGATGACAAGGAAAACAAAGTACAGGGTATCGGTTACCGTCTGAAAAAACTAGTTGGCAAAGCATAAAATCAGGATGGGTATTTCGTCGGCAAAATGACGAAATACCCACCATAATGAAAACCAATAAATGCCTGACGTTTCTGACGGTCATCTTTGAAGATTGGCACAATACTTATACTGATTAATTGTTTCAGGAATTTCTTTACAGTATTATTTTGATATGCGCTTACACTAAAAATGATTGTAACAAGTATCTGTTGTATTAATCCAATAACTTACTAAGTGGATTGATCATCTGAAAAAATTGCATTAAATTCAGTACTTTCTTACTTCAATATACCGGTAAGAAGAATACCATTACTACGATCAAACGCATTTTACTCAACGTTATATTTTTTATTTTTATGTTTCAAAAGAGAACAGCCCTAAGCCATTGTTCTGAATTTAACAGCCGGCTCATTCCCAATTTTTTAGATTTATCCGGTTTGTCTCCCCTTTCTATTCATTTTAAAAGCTGATACGACGATGAAAATTGCAGTTGTTGGTACGGGCTATGTTGGCCTTGTTACAGGTACATGTTTTGCCGAAACAGGAAATCAGGTTACCTGTGTTGATATAGACGTCAACAAAGTAGCACGTCTTCAAAAAGGCGAAATACCGATCTATGAACCAGGGTTGGATGTACTTTTTGACCGGAACATTGAAGAAGGACGTCTGAAATTTACAACAAGCCTGGCTGAGGGCATTAAAGATGCAGAGGTGATCTTCCTGGCCCTTCCGACTCCTCCGGGTGAAGATGGTTCAGCAGATTTAAAATATATACTAGGCGTAGCAAATGATCTGGGACCTATCCTTGATAAGTATGCGGTGATCATTGATAAAAGCACAGTGCCGGTGGGTACAGCTGAAAAGGTAAGTGCAGCCATTATGCTGAATGCCAAAGTGGAGTTTGATGTGGTTTCCAACCCGGAATTTCTTCGTGAAGGAGTAGCCGTAGAAGATTTCATGAAACCGGATCGCGTGGTTGTTGGTACTACGTCTGAGAAAGCCAAAAAGGTAATGGAAAAACTATACGCCCCGTTGGTTCGCCAGGGTAATCCGGTTATTTTCATGGACGAACGTTCTGCTGAAATGACCAAATATGCAGCGAACTCTTTCCTGGCCTTGAAAATCACTTTCATGAACGAGATTGCCAACCTTTGTGAAAAAGTGGGCGCCAATGTAGATGATATCCGTCGGGGTATCGGCACAGACAGTCGTATCGGAAAGCGTTTTCTTTTTGCAGGTATAGGGTATGGAGGCAGCTGTTTTCCTAAGGATGTACAGGCACTGGCTAAAACATCAGATGATTTTGGGTATGATTTCCGTACGCTTAAATCGGTCATGGCTGTAAATGATGATCAGAAGAAACGACTTTTGCCAGTTGTGAAAGAATACTTTGGTGGCGATGTAAAAGGAAAAACCATTGCAGTATGGGGACTGGCTTTCAAGCCTTACACGGATGATATCCGTGAAGCCCCTGCCCTGGAAAATATAAAGGCGCTTCTGGCAGAAGGTGCAACCATTACGGTATACGATCCGGAAGCAATGGACAATGTGAAAAGACTGATGCCGGATCTTACCTATTGCCATACCGCCTATGCTGCCCTGGATGATGCGGATGCTTTGATGATCTTTACCGAATGGCCTCAGTTCCGTACGCCTGATTTTGATAAAATGGGTAAGCTCATGAAGGATAAGGTGATCTTTGACGGACGTAATTTATACGAACTGGATACAATGAAGGAACAGGGTTTTGTTTACCACAGTATCGGAAGAGAAGTCATCAACGCAACAGAAACAGTTTAATTGTTAATGAGGGTGAAAAACCTAATCGCTAACAGCTAACCGCCAACAGCTATTACCTATGAGCATTATTCATGTTATTTTATCAGGCGGAGTTGGAAGCCGTCTCTGGCCGGTTTCCAGAAAGTCGATGCCGAAGCAATACATCCCTATGTTCGGGGATAAATCACTTTTCCAGTTAACGGCAGAAAGAAATGCAGATCTGGTCGACAAAGCACTGATTGTTGGCAATAAAGACAATTACCTGTTATCCCAGGCGGATCTGATCCGGGCGGGTATCCATCAGTACACCGAAGTCATTGAAGCAGCACCGCGTAATACGGCAGCAGCCATTGCGTTTGCAGCCTTTGGTTTGAAAGAAGATGACATTATACTTGTTACTCCTTCAGACCATATCATTACCAACGAAGAAGCCTATGCCAAAGCAATATCAGAATCGATAGTCCTTGCCAAACAAGGCTATCTGGTTACTTTCGGCATCAAACCTACCAAGCCCGAAACCGGGTACGGTTATATTGAACATCAGGGCAACGAGGTTGTTTCTTTCCGGGAAAAACCTAATTTGTCTACTGCTGAATCCTTCTTGGAACAAGGTAATTTTCTTTGGAATAGCGGTATGTTCTGTTTTCAGGCAGGCATTTATCTGGAAGAGCTTAACAAATTTAAACCGGAAATATATACGACTTCTCTGAAAACCTGGGAAGCACGTTCGAATGCTTTTCTTCCGGAAACAGAGACCATGCTGATTCCATCGGTCAGCATTGACTATGCAGTCATGGAGCGTTCAGAAAAGATAAAAGTGGTTCAGGCTACCTTTGGCTGGTCTGATCTGGGTTCTTTTGAGTCCATCTGGGAACACTGGGAAAATGAAGGTGAAGTGCACCACTTCAAACAAAACAACTGTGTGGTTGGCTCCACCAAGCATGTAGAGTTTTTGGGGGTAAGCAATCTGATGCTGATTGAAACACCGGATGCAATCCTGGTACTGGATAAAAGCAATTCCCAGGACGTTAAGAAGATCTATGAAAGACTGGAAAAAGAAATTCCGGAACTGGTTAGATAATAGTTAATTCCGGGTCGCGGGTGCGATTAATTGTTAAAAGCAGATATAAAACTTTCGCGACAAAATTTCCGGAAGCATACTAACAGCAAATGGCTAATAGCTAACAGCTTATAATAAATGGAAAAAGAATCAAAAATATACATTGCCGGTCATCGTGGGATGGTAGGATCTGCCATTATGCGGGGACTGGAAAAGAAAGGATTTACCAATATTATTACCCGTACTTCTTCTGAACTGGATCTTCGAAACCAGCAGGCGGTTGCGGATTTCTTTGCGGAAGAAAAACCGGATTACGTATTTCTGGCGGCAGCCAAGGTGGGTGGTATCGTAGCAAATAATACGTACCGTGCCGATTTCATTTATGAAAACCTGATGATCGAATCAAACATCATTCATCAGGCACATATGATAGGCGTAACCAAACTGATGTTTCTGGGATCTTCCTGCATCTATCCGAAAATGGCTCCTCAGCCTTTGCGTGAAGAGTATCTTCTGACAGGCTTACTGGAAGAAACCAATGAGCCTTACGCCATTGCTAAAATTGCAGGGATTAAACTATGTGAAGCCTACCATGATCAATATGGCAGCAACTTCATCAGTGTCATGCCTACAAATCTGTATGGGTACGGAGATAATTATGATTTAAAAAACTCACACGTACTGCCTGCTTTGATCCGGAAGTTCCATGAAGCAAAGGAAGAAAACAAACCTTTTGTAGAAGCCTGGGGGACAGGATCTCCGAAACGGGAATTTCTTTTTGCAGATGACCTTGCAGATGCCTGTCTTTTCCTGATGGAAACCTACAGCGGACGCGAGCTGGTCAACATCGGTACCGGAGAAGATCTGGCCATAAAAGAACTTACCGAACTGGTAGCCAAAACAACAGGTTTTGATGGCGAAATCAAATGGGATACAACCAAACCGGACGGAACACCAAGAAAATTAATGGATGTATCTAAATTGCATGGATTGGGCTGGAAACACACCATTGAGCTGCCGGAAGGAATAGCCCTCGCCTATCAGGACTTTCTAAAAAACCAGGAAATTTATACAGTATAACCTCATATCTACCGCGCTAAAAGCGAATAGCTAATAGCCGAAAACTAAAAAGCAATGTCAAAAGTAGCTCTAATTACCGGTGTAACAGGACAAGATGGTGCCTATCTAAGTGAACTCTTACTAAGCAAGGGTTATACCGTACACGGTCTTAAACGCAGAAGTTCATTGTTCAATACCGACCGTATTGACCATCTGTATCAGGATCCGCATGTCGATAATGCCAAATTTATTTTGCACTATGGTGACCTTACGGATTCGATGAACCTGACCCGCATCATTCAGGAAGTGCAGCCGGATGAGATCTACAACCTGGCCGCAATGAGCCATGTGCAGGTAAGCTTTGAAATGCCGGAATATACAGCCAATGCAGACGGTATCGGTACGCTTCGTATATTGGAGGCGGTTCGTTTACTAGGATTGACAAAAAAGACAAAAATATACCAGGCATCTACGTCTGAATTATATGGTTTGGTACAGGCCGTTCCTCAATCGGAAACGACTCCCTTCTACCCTCGCTCACCGTATGCAGTAGCAAAAATGTATGCTTACTGGATTACCGTGAATTATCGTGAAGCTTATGGAATGTTTGCATCCAACGGGATTCTCTTTAACCACGAGTCACCTCTTCGCGGAGAAACATTTGTAACGCGTAAGATCACCCGTGCTGCTGCCAAGATCGTTTTAGGCCTTCAGGATTGCCTTTATATGGGTAATATCGATTCGCAGCGTGACTGGGGACATGCCAAGGATTATGTGGAAGCGATGTACCTGATCTTGCAGCAGGAAGTTTCGGAAGATTTTGTGATTGCCACAGGAGTTACAACTCGTGTACGTGAATTCATCCGTAAAACCTTTGCTTTCCTGGGGGTTGAATTAACCTTTACCGGCTCAGAAGAAAACGAGGTTGGAACCATTTCAGCTGTTGATTCTGCCCGTCTGACAGAGCTTGGCATTACAGGTGGCGATCACTTAAAAATCGGTACACCGGTGATGAAAATTGATCCAAGATATTACCGCCCAACGGAAGTAGATTTATTAATTGGAAATCCTGGCAAATGCGACGAAAAGTTGGGCTGGAAACCTAAACACACCCTGGACATGCTGATTGCAGATATGGCTACTTCTGATTTGCGCTTGTTCCAGAAAGATCAATTGTTGCTAAAAGAAGGGTTTGGTATCTTAAATTATTTTGAATAATTCAATATACCAAAGATGAAAACGTGTTAATTGAATTTTATTCTAAAAGACTTACAATACACGTTTTCACTTGATTTATTTGAATTATAATTAACAAAAGATTTATTATGTCGAGTAGAAAAGGGCTAATGAAAAACATAGCATCTCTTGGAATTGTACAAATTGCTAATTTCGTGATGCCCTTAATATCTGTACCAATAATTTCTAGAATTATTGGCCCTGAAAAATTTGGTGCCATAAGCTATGTTGCTGCTTTTGTAACATATTTTAATTTATTCATAGGTTATGGGTTTAATTTAACTGCTATTAGAAAAATTTCGGCAGATCCTGATAATTTAGAACTTCGCAATTCTGTTTTTAGTGAAGTTTTCTATTGTCAAATATTGCTATTTATCCTTTCGATGGCACTATTTAGTGTATTTGTTTATACGATTCCTGACTTAAGTGCGGACAAAAGACTTGCATTTTTTAGTATAATTTTTTGCATTTCATCTGTCCTAACACAGAACTGGTTGTTTCAAGCAATGCATGATTTATCCAAAATTGCTGTACTTAATTTATCAGGAAAGGTTTTATACATTGTTGCTGTATTAACAATAATTCAATCGAAGTCTGATTATTATTGGCAGCCATTAATACTTAGTATTACTCAAATATTAGTAGCATTACTTTCATTTTTATGGGCAAGAAAAAAATATTATCTACAATTAATTTCTATCTCATTTAAGGATTGTATCCGTCTTCTATGGAAAGAAAAAACTGTTTTCTTTTCCATGATGTTAACAACCTTTTACACGACTGCTAACATAATTATTTTAGGATTTTTTCAAAGTGATGAACAAGTAGGATTTTACACAGCGGGACAAAGACTTATTCTTGTTGCTCAAACAGTTATAACACTGCCCTTAGCTCAAGTCTTTTATCCAATTATTGGACGTGCTTTATCGGATAATAAAGAGAACGGGTTACTTATCGTACAACGACTTGTTCCTGTTGTTATTATTGTAACTGGACTCCTTGGCTTTGCGATATTATTAATAGGACCGATTGCATTTGAAATATTTTATGGTGAGGAATTTTATCCAGGTATTTTAGCTTTTCAAATATTAGCTTTTGTACCTATGCTAATCGCTATAAATAACATTATGGGAATTCAAGTAATGATGAATCTCAAAATGGATAATCTTTACTTTAAAATACTTTTTTGTGGTGCATCTATAAGCATTATTAGTAATATTTATATGTCTTGGAAGTGGGGTTACATTGGATCCTCTATTAACTGGTTAGCAACTGAGGCCTTAATCTCAATTGTAATGTATAAAGTTATCAGAATGAAAAATTTAAAAGTCTTCGATGCTAAATTTTTTAATATCAATTTAATTCTATTTGATTTGATCCCTTCACTTAGAAGAAAAAAGATATAGTTCAGCACTATAAACTGGGTTCAATTAAGGTCCTAAAATTTTCAATTGTATGCAAAAAGACAATGTATATTCCAACAAAGTATTTGTGAAGAACAAGTACTTTACAACCATTTACTTAATGGGGCTTTTTGGGGTTTTTGCTTCTATTAAAATTGGGGCTAGTGAATCTTCTTCATTGTCTCCAATAATATTTCCGTTTTTATATTTATTTACTCTTTACTCATTAACCAAGGTTAGATTTAGTAAAAAAGACTCCTTTATACAAGCTCTATGCATATTTTTATTCTCAGGATTGTTAATAACAGCATTATTATCTTATAATCCTATAGCGAGCAGTTTATCAGTAATTTACCTATTTTTTAACTTTATTTTTGGAATATGGCTAGCGAAAACGCATACTAAGGATGAGTTTTTAATTAGAACCTTGGAAGCTCTTACTTTCACTTTACTAATAAGTATTATTTTATTATTTGTGAGGCCTGATTTGGTAATATACGTAGATCCATTGGACAGAGATAGTATAATAGGCTTACCAAATTTTAAAGGCTTATTTCCTCACAAAATTCATGCAGGAATTTATTGTATTATTGGGTTTATTCTTTCTAGGTATTTTTATCTTAAAGTTAAAACTAGAAAATATCTGTTTTTAGCTACTTTCTTTGTAATAGGAGTTTTAGGCTCTGGTTCAAGCCTAGCATTTGCCACTTTGCTATTGGTTTCAGTAATAACTCCTACAATAAAGTTCATTAAATTATCTTTTGGCTTACAGGGTCTTTTTCTCTTAACCTTTGTAACCATATTGATTATAGTATTTGGTATATATTTCGGTCTTTCCAAATATATATTAGAAAGTCTAGGAAGAGATGCTACATTAACTGGCAGAACTTCAATTTGGGAATTTGGTATAGGCTACATTAAATCTCATCCATTTATTGGAGGAGGCTTTAACGTATTTTTTAGTGAATCAACTGATTCTCCGGCACAGGAGCTTTGGGCTAGATCAGCTTTTTACAAAGCTCCATCTTTCCACAACGGCTATATTGAAATTATTGCAGAAGCTGGCATTATTGGATCTTTCTCTTTTCTGTATATACTTTTCAACACTTTCAAAAAGGCGATTAAACAAAATGATACTTTATCCATAGCCATCTTTATAATTTGTCTTATTGCAAACATGGCTGCTGCAATATTAGTAAAACAAAATTCATTCTTTTTTGTTTTCTTAATATATAATTGTCTAGATTTTAAGGGATTAGCTCGATCAAGAATAAACAAAGCAATTTACTCTTCTAACAAAGAACAACCGTATCCGCACTTAGTTAAGTTACTATAACAATTAATGTTTTAATAAGGTGAAATATTTTATATACCCATCTAGAATTAAGAAAACGAATTTAGGAGATATTTTAATCAATATCTTGTTAATTAGAGAATTATCAAATCACGGAATAGTGTATTTGGATGGTGAAATCAATGAGGTAATTGACTTGGTTAAAACAAATAACAACAATTCTAGTAATATTAGAATTGTTGATGGTCAAAAAGGATTCTATGGATTACCAGTTTTAAGATGGATTAATTTTATTAATAAGCTTGATGATATTACTATGGTATTTGATCCACCTGGACATTACTCAGAAGGAAAGGATAAACCGAAGTTTATCTTAAAGTCTATTAAATATCTTGTAAGAGCTAATATACTTAAGATTTTGAAGATTAAAGTATCAAGAATTGGGGTGACATTAGGACCTTTTTCTGAAAATGGCTGGAATTATCAAAAAAAAATTTCTAATGCTTATCACAATATTTCTGTTAGGGACAGTAAAAACTATGATGATGTAATATTAAAAGGTTTACAAAATATAAGGTTAATTGATGACTTAGCTTTCCTTTACAGGCCACAAAACTTTTTGAATGACTATTCTCCATCGAATAGGGATTCAAAATATATAGTTATTTCGTTTCGTGGAGTAGTCGAAGGTAGCACTATCGATTATGATTATATTAATCTAATATGTGCAAAGCTAAGTTACCTAATTAAATTGGGGGAGTTCAGTAATTATTCTTTTGTATATTCTTATCAAGTAGAAGAAGATTTACAAGTTATTAATTACATAATAGAAAAGTTTCAAACTTTAAAATTAAAATTTGAATTGCTAAAAGATCAATTGGATTTTAAGGCAGCAATTGAATTATATCATAATGCAGAAATTGTTTTTACAAATCGCCTTCATGTTGCCTTATTAGCAATGTTAAATAATACTCCTGCCATAGTCATTACAGATCTAAAAAAACATCATAAACTTGTTGATGTATATAATGATTTAGGATTAAGTAAATTTCTATTCAGTTGTCATTCAAATGATAATCTTGATAAGGAAAACTTGAAGTCAATTAATGAATTGATGGCTTCATTTAAAAACACCAGCTTTGAAAAATACAAAGCATTAAAGATTTCTATTGAAGAGATTACTAATAGCAATTGAAAGAACTTATTTTAATTGCTGTATCCGTCCTTAAATATATACTACTATATAACAGGAACACATAGTTCCAGATCTGCAATGAATAATTTAGCACCAATACTACTATTTGCATATAACAGACTTGATAATCTGAAGACAACAATTGATACATTAAAGAATAACAATCTAGCTTCACAAAGTGAGCTGTTCATATTTTCTGATAATGCTCGGAATGACAAGGATCGAATTCCAGTAGAAAATGTAAGAAACTACTTAAAATCAGTTCAAGGTTTCCTAAAAGTGACAGTGTTTGAAGCTCCACTAAATAAAGGATTAGCTAATTCAATTATTGAAGGAGTTACGAAAATAATCAACGATTATGGGAAAGTAATAGTAGTAGAAGATGATTTGTCAACTTCACCTAATTTCATTTCTTTCATGAACGATTCTTTATGTCAATACGAAAATAATCAATTAGTTTATTCAATATCAGGATTCATCTTTGATATGAAAATTCCATCCGATTATCCATATGATGTATTTTTCACTAAAAGACATTGTTCATGGGGATGGGCAATGTGGAAAGACCGTTGGAATAAAATAGATTGGAAAGTATCTGATTTTCAACAGTTCTTAGATTCACCTAACAGCCAGCGAGCTTTTGATCAAATAGGAGCAGATTTAACACTTTCCTTAAAAAGGCAACAAAAAGGTGAAATTAACTCTTGGGCCATAAGATGTAATTATCAGCAGTTTAAAGAACAAACCTATACTGTATATCCAATTAAGAGTAAGGTAAATAACTTAGGTTTTGGAGAACATGCAACACATACAACTCAGCGATTCAATAAGTATCAAGCTACTTTAGATACTGAATTGAAATATGATTTTAAGTTTCCTGAACAAGTCTTTGAAGACCCTAAATTAATCCAAAGATTTACAAATAAATATTCCAAGATGACTCGCCTATATTATTACATTTTAAACACATTGTTTAAATAAAAATAACTATGAATTATATTTTATGTGACTGGAAAAATAATACTAGAAATATAAAAGCAAGACTGATATTAGCAAGTTACAGAATATGTACATTGGCAAAAAATAGCCGCTTCGCCTTTATCCTGTTATTACCGCACCTTATAATGCACCGGTTGCTTGTGGAATGGATTTTAGGCGTTGAACTTCCTTGGAAAACTGAAATTGGCCCAGGCTTTATTATTTATCATGGTCATGCGCTTGTAATTAACGATGGTAGTAAAATAGGAAAAAACTGTACAGTCAGACATTGTACAAGCATCGGTAATAAAAGAAATGCCGATCTTACTTTTTCAAAAAGTCCTGTAATTGGTGATAATGTTGATATTGGTTCTCATGTTTGTATAATTGGGCCAATAACTATTGGTAATAATGTTATTATCGGAGCTGGCTCAATAGTAGTAAAAGATATCCCATCAAACTCAATTGTGGTAGGTAACCCTGCTAGAATTATTAAAAGTATTGAATCTTGAAAATTCTTATCTTACATACATTCTATCAAATTAAAGGTGGGGAAGACAGTGTCTTTACTCAAGAAAAAAGTTTAATAGAGAAGGAGCATGAAGTAAAAGAAATATCATTTCAGAATAAATCCGGCTTAGTAGGAGCTTTCCAATTCTTATTTTCTATTTGGAATATTGTGGCTGCTAAAAAATTAAAAAGAATGCTTATTAGTTTTAAGCCTGACATTGTACATATTCACAACATGCATTTTGGAATTGGCCCAATCGCTATCATCACAGCAAAAAACCTAGGGATTCCAGTAGTAGTTACCCTACATAACTATCGACTACTTTGTCCATCAGGTATACTTCAACATAAGGGTCATCTTTTTACTAATAGTTTGCATTCCAATTTTCCTTGGAAAGCAGTTAGGTATAAAGTCTACCGTTCATCATACCTTCAAACTTTTTGGCTAGCATTCTGTAACTGGTTCCACAAAAAAATCAAAACTTGGAATAAAGTAGATCGTTACATAGTTCTCACTGATTTTGCGAAAGAACTTTTATTAAATTCTAATTTAGAAATAATGAAAGATCAAGTAGTGGTCAAACCCAATTTTGTAAGCAGTAATTCAATCATGCAAAAAGATAGGGCTGAAAACTTTTTATTTGTTGGACGTCTTATGGAAGAAAAAGGAATATTATTATTATTAAACACCTTCAAAGATTTAGATCTTAAACTTGAAATAGCTGGTAGTGGGCCTTTAATAAATGAAGTATTAGAAGTTTGCAAGAATAACGACAATATAGAATATCTGGGCAACTTAAATAAGATTGAGGTTTTAAATGCTATGAAAAAATGTTCTGCTTTAATATTTCCCTCAACTTGGTTTGAGGGAATGCCAATGACTATTTTAGAGGCATTTTCATTAGGTACTCCTGTTATTTCATCGAACATAGGTGCAATGAAAACAATGATAGATCACGAGGTAAATGGCTTGCATTTCGAAACTGGAAATACGAATGATTTAAAGAAAACAGTTCAAAAATGGTTCTATCTTTCAGATGACTCCAAACAGTCATTTCGGACTAGTGCCTATTTATCCTTTAAGGAGAAATATTCAGAAAATAAAAATAAAACTGAGTTATTTCAAATTTATCAATCGTTATCAACAAAGTGAATTATAAAGGGTTTCTAACCATTCTACTCAACGCTTAATTATATTAAATGGATAATAATCTTATAGCAAAAAAGAGATACATTGTTCTTGACTCTTTTCGTGGACTTCTTGCTTTTATTGTTGCTATTTATCATTATAAATCGGCTGGACCTATTAGTGACTTTCTATTAATTCAGAAAGGCCATCATTTTGTTGATTTTTTCTTTGTACTAAGTGGATTTATAATTTATCATAATTACTCTAATCTTGAGTCAGGCTCTCAGCAATTGATTTTCATGAAAAATCGACTTTTTAGACTTTATCCATTACATATTATAATGTTATTTTTATTCCTATTAATGGAATGTATGAAATTTCTTTTATTCAATTATGGCCTTTTTAAAAGCCCTGTTTTTGAAAGAAATAATTTGACTTCATTTATAGTCAATTTATTCTTTTTGCAATCGTTTAATATAACTTCAATTTCTTGGAACTACCCCAGTTGGAGTATAAGCGCAGAGATGGTTGCGTATTTGGTATTTTGCCTTTTAGCAGTCCATATTAAGAATATTAATAATTATTATAGAGTGCCGGCTTTTCTTCTTATAAGCACTTTATCGTTAATCTTAGTCAGAATTATTACGGGCAGCTTTGATATAGAAATAACTAGTAATTTCAGCATGTTCAGATGCATGTTTGGTTTTTATTTAGGCTGTGCAGTTTATGAGTTACATAAAAAAATAAACATCCTAAATTTTAAGCCCATAGGTTATACATTAGTCGAAACTATTGCCTTATCAATTAGTCTCCTATCCACAATGTATCTAGCAGAGGATTATAACTTTTTATTACCCGTAATATATTCATTGACAATCTTTATTTTTGCACTTGAAAAAGGAATATTCTCAAATTTTCTAAGTCATAATTTATTTATTACTGTTGGGAAGTATTCATATTCAATATACATGACTCACGCAGCAATTGCTATAGTGTTTGAAATTATTGTCAAGATTATGAACATAAAATCTCCAATAATGTTATCCTTAATTTTAGTAATATATATTTTTGTGATATTTGGATTTTCCTCAGTTACTTATAAATATGTCGAAGTAAAATTTCGATCCTTTTTGCAAACCCGAAGTGCAACCAAAAAGCTAAATCATAAATTTGTACAGTAGTTCAAAACTGATAAAATTGAGATTTACTTAATTTAATTTGGTCTTCGTATATTGGCAAAATTAATTGGTGACCACCCTTTCCACTGATCTACCTCTTTAGAAGGTGTAATCTTTAAAATATTAGCATTGTTAAGGCTACTAAAACTAGGATCAGAATTAGATATTAAGGTATTTGTAATCTTATAACCACTTCCTGAGCTGAATACCTCTACTTTATAACATACAGTATTATTTATATAATTGATTCGTTCTTTTAACGTAGCTCCATCGGTAAAAAAATCTTTTAAATAGGGATATTTTGTTAAATATAGATTAGACAAGATATTAGCATTTCCCAAAAGCATTTTTTTATTTTGGGGATTACTAATATACATTGATTTCCATTTTTCGTTTGACCAAGGAGTATTCGAATATGCCTTTTTACATTGTATAAATATGTTGTTTTCAAAAAAGTTATTTGAGCCTCCATGTACATGCACAGCTCCTAAGCTCGTGCTACTATTTCCCCCACTTTCAACAAACAGATTATTCTTTACCCTTATTCCCCCACTCCCATCATCTACATAAACAGCAGCAACCGCTCCTCGTTTACTTCTAATTTGATAAAAATAATTGTTTTCTATAATGGTACCTGTAGAAGAAGGATCCCTTCCTGTATAGACAGCTCCCATATCATAATAATCCCGGCATACACCACTAATATAATTGTTTCGAATGATGTGGTCATTTCCTTTATATATAATTGCCTGGTTTGGGGCATCATGTAAATAACAATGATCAACGATGGCTCCTACTCCATCAAGGCTAATTCCAGGAGTTGCTGATCTGCTAATTCGTGAGTAGTTACTTACCTCACAATTTCGAATTATGTTATTACCGGATTGTAGCATTTTTCTATTTCCACCTTCAAGAATAATACTGCTGGTTCCGGTATTTTTAAAAATACAATCTTCAATTGTAATATTTGTTGACTTATTAAATATAATCCCCTCCGTGCCGGAATTTACAAAATCACAATTTTTAATAAGCACATTTTTCATGTTTACCGCGCTTACAAACTTATCACGCACACACTTAAAATTTAAATTTATTAGCGTAATACCTCCTGTTGCTGAAAAACTAAGTAAAGGATTTTTAAGTATAGAAACCTCAAATTTTTCCTGCTCAATAGATGATTTCGGCCATATATAAAGCTGTTTCGTTTTTTTATCCAAGTACCATTCCCCAGGCTCATCTAGTTCTTCAAGAACATTATAAAAATAAAATCCCCTTATACTTTGCGCGGCTTTTAGTACAGATGTACTTGCATCAGAAGAACTATTGACACCATAGTGAGCAAAATCATTTAAACTCACTTTGTTTGAACTTTGATCAATCGATTTAACAGGTAAATTTTCAAATGCCCATCCTGCACTGAAATAGCCAGCTACCCAAATATCAGAACTATCTTTCCAATCTTTGTTCACATTGGATGAATACTGAAATATAGGATATTTTTTATCCGCTTTACCCGATGGTTGTAAACTACTATCTTGTTCTATAACATTTTTAATAGATAACAAGCTGCTATCATTAGGCCACCGAGCGAGTGTCATGGGTTCATTATTTGAAAATAATTCCATAGCACTGGGGGTCTTTTTCCTACCAAATCCATTCGGCATTATAATGCCAAAATCTGAATTCGTTAGATCACTTAAATCATATTGATAAACATTACCTATTGCTTTTTTTGAAAGACGAGTTGATACCGAACTTTCAGCAACTAATTTAAATTTGGAATTGTCCAGTCTCCTAGCCCCACTAATATTTACAACTTCATCTTTGTAACCTGATAGGAGAATAGAACTGCCCTCCGGAAGGTTCTTTTCAGATAATATAAATGATTCTAAAATATAATAATCTCCCTTTCTGAAGTATATATTTATTTTAGACTTCTCATGCAAGCTGTCAATATACTTCTGAACAGCAATTAAACTTCGAAAAGGCTTTTCAAACGATCCGCTATTACTATCGCTACCCGACAGTGAAATATAAATATTTACTGTTTTCTGCTCTTGATAATTTGCAGCTAATGCTGTACAAAAAACCAGAGTACTGGTAAACAGCAATAATAGCCAGCTTCTTAATGATGGATTTTTTAACATACGCATAATAAACAGGTTAATTATTCTACAATCTGTACTACATTTCATCACAGTGCCCATACAATACACAACTTACAATCAAATATGTGCCACAATAAACTCATTATAACTTTTTTAATAATCAATAGTAGTAGAACTTAATAGCATTATTAGTTAAAAGTAATTATTTAATCGATAATTCGCACTAAACAAGGTATTTTGGCGTTAAAGCCAAAGAAAGTCGAATGCTATTATAAATTTAAATTGTATATTATTTATAAATGAAGATATGCAAATAATATATAAAAATATAGAAATGTATAGTAGTTTTCTGAATTACTTTTAGCATTTTTGTAGAAGAACTTACTCAACGTTAAAATGAAGAAATCAGTTATCAGTATTAACATTACTACAGGAAAATACAGCTCTTTTCTAGCCCGAATTCTTGATCTTGCCCGCAGTGAAAAATCCAGTTATATCTGCGTTGCTAATGTGCACATGCTTGTTGAAGCGCAAAACGATAATAAGTTTGCAACTATTGTCAACAATGCCACTATGACAACGCCTGATGGTATGCCCCTGGTCTGGAGCATGAAATTTCTTCATGGTTTAAAACAAGACCGCGTTGCAGGCATGGATCTTCTTCCTGACCTTCTTAAACAAAGCTCTGAAAACAATATTCCGGTATATTTTTATGGCGGTACTCAGCAGATGCTTGACGCTACAAAAGAATATGTAAAAGCTAATTTTCCTCTGGCAACCATTGCCGGTATGCACAGTCCCCCATTTCGCCCGCTTACTGCTGTTGAAGAGAATAATATTGTAAATAAAATCAACTCAAGTGGAGCTAAAATTCTTTTTGTAGCTCTTGGTTGTCCAAAACAAGAAAAATGGATGGCTGACATGAAGGGGAAAATCAATATGCCTATGATTGGTATTGGTGGTGCCTTACCTGTAATGATCGGACTGCAAAGCAGAGCTCCTCAATGGGCTCAGAATGCCGGTTTAGAATGGTTGTACCGCCTGGTACAAGAACCTAAGCGCTTATTTAAAAGATATGCTTCCACAAATACCATTTTTATATGGCTACTGCTTAAAACAAAGTTTGAACAAGTATTAAACACGGACAGAAAAGATCTGGATTATAGATTTTGATTTAGCTACTTTCTACATTATTCTACAATTCTAGAAAAAAAATAATTATGGTAATTATAAGAAATTGTGTTACTATTTAATTAAATTCTAATTTTAACTTGCTGATATTGAGATAATAATAAAATATTAATTTATTTTTTTTTGGGATTAATCAGAGAAATGTCGTAAACTTGCTTGATCTAATTACCTACATAAGTATAAAATTAATTCTACATAGTTAAGTTTGAATTAGTTAGGTAGTTGCTTTAATCTTATTGCCTGTTTATCAGAAATTCGAAAAGGTAAGTTCTGATATCTTGATGATTAAGAGAAACATACTCAACGTTATATATAAATTATGAAAAATCGCTATCCAGGGCTACTCCCCAAGGCTCATTTATGGACAGACCTTGTCCTCCTGAATCTTGCCTTTCTCTATGCTTATTTCATGCGTTTCGGAGATTTAATTGATTTATTTAAAAATCAATATCTTAATCTTCTGTTAATAGCTAATTTGTTATGGATTTTCTCCATCTATATTCTTAAAACCTACACATTCACACGTCTTTCCTACAACTTCAATACACAAATTGCCAATCTTTTTAAAGCCGTTTTAATTCATGCTGCTATCATTATGGCGTTGCTTTATCTGACCCAGGAAGGAGAAGCATATTCAAGAAAGCAATTTGTATTGACGTACGGAACTTTCCTAACCTTGGCAGTAATGGCACGAGCTGTTACAGTACTTACCATACGGTATTTCCGTGAGGCTGGATATAATTATAATCGTTATGCCATTGTGGGTAAAGGCGACCTGGCTTCTTTGATCCGTGGATTCTATAATGAACGTAAAGAATTAGGCTACCGGTTTTGTGGTATGTTCGAGTTCAACAATGATCAGGATGAATTGGTGAGTCTGGAAGCTTTGATGGGGAACGAAAAATTGGACTATGTATACTGCTGTCTTTCTGAAATGAGCGATGAACAGGTACGTGGGGTCATCAAACTCGGAGAACGTCAGAAAACACAGGTTCGTCTGGTGCCTGATTTCAGAGGATTTATGACGAACATGGCTACGATTGAGTACCATGATATGTATCCGATCATCCAGGTTAATACCAAACCTTTTTCCAGTGTCAATGAACAAACTTTAAAACGTTCTTTTGACCTGATTTTTTCTACAGTTGTCATGATCCTGGGTGCTCCTGTATTTCTGGCTGTGATGGCAGCTGTTAAAATCACTTCACCCGGGCCTGTATTTTATCGTCAGAAACGGTGCGGTCAGTGGGGAGAGATGTTCGAGATTTACAAGTTCAGGAGCATGTGTGTGAATGCTGATAAAATGGGACAGCATTCTACAGGCGACAGTGATCCACGCATTACACCTATTGGCAGGATCATGCGTAAAACCAGACTGGATGAATTGCCTCAGTTTTTAAATGTATTAAAAGGTGATATGTCCGTAGTAGGTCCGCGCCCTTTGTACAAATATGATGTGGATATGTTGATGGAAGCAGAGCCGCATGATTTTCAGCGCTTGCTTACTGTCAAACCGGGAATTACTTCCATCGGTCAGATCAATGTAGGCTATGCCGATACGGTGGCTAAAAATGTGGAACGTTTACAATATGACCTTCAGTATTTAAAATCGTATAGTGTATTGGAAGATATAAATCTGATTTTTAAAACCATGCAGGTCATGGTATTAGGAAGAGGCCAGTGATTGGATCTGGCACACGCATATATTAGTAAACTCCCTCTTAAGTGTTTTGCATTCTTGTATTTATGTTCTGTAAATAATTTCAATCTATTAATTCCACAAATCAATTTTACTCGCAAATGAAAAAAAGTACATTAAAACTAGCGGCATTAAGTCTTATGATGACAGCAATGCTTTTCAACTGTAAGGATGATGACGATAAGAAAGCGGATCCTACAACACCGGACACAGCCATTTCCAATGAGCTGAAAGCGCTTGATCTTCCTCCGTTTACACCAACAGTAGCGACTGTACCATCAACAGCTGGTGCCGTAACAGCCTCTGCGAAAACCGCTACGCTTGTTACAGATCTAGGAGCTATGGCAACTACCGGAACGGTTCCGGCCAGTGTAAAAGAAGCAAATACTGCTCTTGCCAGTGTATTAACACCATCGGAACGTGCAGCAGTAAGAAGTGTGTCACCAGAAGTAATTGAAGCTATGAAGACCAGCGGCACTGTACCTGCTGAACTGAAGGCGATTGTTGACAAGGCATATGCTAATGCAACTATGGCTGCTTACCTTCCTGCTGTTACTGCACCTACCGTTAAAGGTGTAGCTGTTACAGCTACAGCACGTATCGGTGGTACCGATGCAGTTGAGAAAACCGAAGGAGTATTGCTTGATGATGCGTGTACTGCTGCTGCTAATGCTTTGTTTACTGATGCAAAGGCAAAACTTGATGCTTCAAGAGCATCACAGGAAGCACAGGTTGCAACGGCTTATGCTGCTGCTATTGCGAATGTTGCTTCCGGACAAACCAGTTGTGGTACTGCTGCTACAACCACTGCAGCTACTTCAAGAACAACTGCTGCTACTTTTCTTACGCAGTTTCTTAACTTCACAACGGCTAACCAAGCTGCATTAGGTGATGATTATGCAGACATAGTAGTACAAGGATACCTTAACTATTTTGCAACCATTGCATCTACTAATCAGCTTGAGATTTTGACTAAACAAGCTTGTGCCAACATTGCTGGTGCTACTCCTGCTGCTGCTACCGCTGCACAAACAGCTGATTTAGCTACGATCAAAGTGAATTATGACGCTAAGATTGTACAGGCTACAACATTGAAAAATGCAGCTCTTAAATCTTGCCACAATGAAGGATCTGGTAACTAATATCCTTTATGAATCTTAAACTGATCCTCATTGACAGGTTGGTTAAACAGATTTACATTTTAATTAGCAGAAAGGGCAGCTTGCTGCCTTTTCTGCTAATTTTATGTGTAAGCCCTTCCTTATTTGCCCAGATGAACTTTTCGGGAAAGCCCGGCTTATTGAATATTCCAACGGCCGTAGAAACCAAAAACGGCTCCCTGATCTTTGGGTATGCCTACAATCCCATTAAATACAGTTTCAGAAGAAACGGGTTGCAGTCTGAAAGCATTTATTATATAAACCTTACCGTATTACCCAGGCTGGATATCAACCTGAACCTTATGCGCATGAACGGAGAAACCCGCAAGCAGGATAAAGGGATTGGTGACAGGCAGCTGGATTTAAAATATTTAATTCTAAAAGAAAAAAAGTACCAGCCTTCTCTGGCTTTATACTTGTCTATGCCCTTTGCTATTGACAATTCTTTTACCACCAATGCACTGGTAGCTACCAAAACATTCAAACTATCCACACAACTGTTTGCTGAGGTAACTGCAGGCTATGGAAGCCCCTACTACCTTAAGCGTGAAGAGTCAGAAAAAACCAATTCCAGCATTTTTAATAATATAAAGCTGCAGGATAAAAATAAGGAGAACCGGTACAAATATTTGTCAGGTCCTGTTGGAGGAGTTAATCTTCGTTATGGCACAAAAGGAGGATTCTTGCTGGAATGGGACTCCAGGCATTTTAATGTTGGTGCTTATGGGAAACTCTTCAGAAAATGGACCATCCAGGCAGGTGTCATTAACTTTGACCAGGTTACGTTTGGAACTTCTTATGCCCTCAACCTTAAATCGCTTCCCAAGAGGCTAAAAAAAGCGAATGAAAATCTGTAAATCCGTTTCTTTACTCCTGCTTATTCTTCTTGCTTTCTCTGCATCGGCACAAAAAGAAGATGTCGAAAAAAGACGTCAGTCACTTTGGCTGAATTATGAAAATACCACGCTGGATTCCGTGCATAAAAAAATCTACTACGAACAGCGTCTGGACCGTAACCCTTTGTATGGATTATGGGAAATGCGCCAGGCTCTGGGTGACAGCTCCATTCAGGAATACCTGCCCATGTTTCAGGGTGTTATCGTAGCCAATTACAAATTAGGCCCGAAAATTACTGCCCGACTTCCAACAGCCGAAGAGCGCAAGGTTCAGCATATAAAGTTCCTACCCCATCCAGGCCGGTATAAATTTGACTTCTGGCTTCAGCCTGCTTTTGCAGCCATGTTCGGATACCGTGATCAGGTGGTGCAAAGCAATACCAGTATTCTTTTGCAGACGCAATTTTATCTTTGGCAGGGAATGGTACTGAATGCCGGTATCCTTTTCCCGATTACCAATGACATGGATGGTCATGCCAAGATCATTCGCCCGGCTCCTGTATTCCTGAATCAGTTTTTTGCTTTTGGGAAAAATTTCATCAGCGCTTCTGCGGGTTATTTTTACAATGATCAGTATGGTGTGAATGTACAATACCGGCACGCGGACATGACCAATCCGTTTTCTTATGGACTTGAAGCCGGACTGACCGGAACGTACTATTATCCAAAAGGTGGAATCTATGCAGGGCCATTGGATCAGTTGTTTGCTCAGGCGGATGTAGCCTATCGTTTGGCAAAGCCCGATATTACACTTAAACTTTCCGGCGGGCAATTTTTGTGGAAAGACCGGGGTGTGCGCATCGATTTTATCAAACAGTTTACCAATGTGGAAATTGGTCTTTACGCAGCTAAAACAAAGAACGGAAGTACAGCAGGATTTAATTTTGCTATCCCTATTCCACCCGGCAAGATCCTGCATGGAAGAAACGCACGACTGCGTACAACAGACCAGTTCCGTTGGGAATATTCTTATACAAGAGGCTTTCAGATTGGCGAACGTTACCGTACAGGATACCAGCTAGATCAGAAACTTAGACAATACCATACAGATTATTTGAACAGTCAGAAGGAAAACTAGGAAAGTAATACATTGGCAAATAATCTATTATCCTATCTTTGTCCTGCAAACATTAACACCGACATATGAAAATAGTAGTACTTGGCGCCTCAGGACAACTCGGACATTGCCTTAAAAAAGTAGCAGAACAGAGAAATATTACCGATATTTCTTTTCCATCCGAACAAGACGGAAACATTCTGGACACGCATCTTCTTGACATTTTATTCACCAAAGAAAAACCCGAATTTGTCATCAACTGTGCGGCCTATACTGCTGTGGACAAAGCCGAAGATGATGTGGACACCTGCCGGAAGGTAAACCGGGATGGCGCTGAAAACATTGCCAAAGCCTGTGTCAGCCACAACGCAGCCTTGATACACGTCTCTACAGATTTTGTTTTTAAAGGAAATGTTCCTCAGATTTTATCCGAAACAGATCCGGCAGAACCTGAAAACATGTACGGACTTACCAAACTGGAAGGTGAAACAGCAATTTCAGATATCCTGGAAAAATATTTCACGCTTCGTACCAGCTGGCTCTATTCGGAGTTTGGAAACAACTTTGTAAAAACCATGCTCCGCCTGGGTGCGGAACGTGATCAGCTGGGTGTCATTGTAGATCAGACCGGCTCGCCAACGTATGCGATCGATCTGGCAAGCGTGATCCTGGATATCATTGAATCGGGTAGTACGGCTTATGGGGTATATCATTACAGCAACGAAGGTGTAACTTCCTGGTTTGATTTTGCACGTACCATTTTCGATATCAGCGGTACTTCGGTAGAGGTGAATCCTGTAAAAACATCAGAATATGTAACCCGGGCGGTACGTCCTGCCTATTCGGTCATGGATAAAACAAAGATCAAGAATACCTTCGGTATTCAGATTCCTTACTGGAGAGATAGCCTGGCAACCTGTATTAAAAATCTGAGTTAATGATGCGTAAGTAGCTATTAGCAGTTAGCAATTATCGTATGAATGGTTGACTAGTAAAGTATTATCAACAATAATATAAAGTAATTTTTCGCGACTACTTCATTAATTATTTTTTTTAAAAGTCATGGATTGCTCTATGACTTTTAAAAAAATATCATTTCAAATTCCTCATTTTCCATTTTCCATTTTCCATTTCACTTTTCCCCATTCACCTTTGCAATAATACAGTTCCTCTTTTCTCGTACTCCTCCCCTTTCTCGGTTTTATATTTTAATACATAGACATAATTTCCGCCGGAACAATCTACGCCATTTATTTTTCCGTCCCAAAATGCATCTGGGGAAGAATAGATTTTAGTCCCCCAGCGGTTGTAAATAGCAAGCTGACTGGCTTTACCTCCCCGGATTATCATGTTAAAAGTATCATTTATCCCGTCCTGATTTGGTGTGAAAATATCCGGAGCAAATATGCTTTCATCACAAATTCCAAAATCGATGCTAAGTTCCTTTTCAATAAAACAGGAAGGATCTTCTTCATCGAAAACTTTCAGTAAAAATATTTTTCTTCCTGATCCCCTCACCATAATACGATCCAGATTTTGCTGCGAATCCGAAACATTTTCACCTGTCCATCGTAACGACCCATTCGCATTGGCCAGTAGCCGGTAAAATCCACAGTTAACTTTGACTGCTTTAGGTTCAGCATTTAAGATTTTAACTTCTACAGTATCAGAAAATACTTTTTCGTTTAAACATTGATTACTTACAACCAACGAATACATTCCCGAACGCTTTGAATTATACGTATTCTGATTTGCCTGTGAAATTACCGATCCATTCCGATACCATTGGTAACTTGTATTTGGTAAAAGTGTAGAAAAACGGGCGGTTAATGTAACATGCTGACAGTCTCTTTCCTGGTCAATAAAAACAGATCGTGTTTCCTGATTAAAGGATGCTGCAAAATTCGGCAGTCCAATTCCGCTGACTTTCGGACTTAAATCCAGGCCCTTACTGACATAGGCGCAATTTAACCCTTTCCGATTGGGTTCATTGATGACACCCAGGTATTCCGATCTATTTTTGGCTACATAAATTTTATGATCAGGGCCTAACTTTAAAGCACCAAAATAGGAATCTGTTGTTTGTCCAATGGTCGTTTTAGATTTTAAAATATCGGTTGAATTTTTACTGCTTATATCGAGTTGAAATATCTGGTTAGCCGCGCTCAATGTCTGTGTAACATAGATATAATTTTCATCAGGGGAAAATTCAATACCATAAGCCATCTCAAAATCCGGATGTTCAAGGGAAGTTAAATTCGAAATTTTGCCGGAACTACTATCAAAATCGTATAGCTCGATCACCCCATTACCGAAAAGAGCAGCGCCGAGTTTACTTCCTGTTGGTGAAAAACGCAGGTATCCTAAGGATGCCCTTTCATTATATTTCAAGCCCGTTTTGCTCGAAACTGCTGAAATCTCTAAACCTTTTCCGGTCAGCAGATAGCTTTTAAAAACATCATTACCTGATTCGTGCGCAACAATCCAAAAATCTTTTTTATTGCAATGGTGGACGACAGCTAATTTCTCGGTAGCGTTTTTCATCAGATTAGTCTTTGAAATGATTCCTCCTTCTCCTTTGTTTAAGGTAATATCTACAATAACGGAAGTTAATTGTGTATGGGTTGTAAAGACATAAAATACTGTAGAGCTTCCTGGCCTGGGTACAATAACAGCTGATTCCGTCGATGAATCATTTCCTCCTAAGTTGGATGCATCGGAAATAACATGATGCCTGCTATTCCAGATCTGTATGCCATTGGTATAAAGAAGTAATTTACCGTTTTTATCACAAATAGAAGCAGTACCCTCCCACTGACTCATCTGACTATTACTTAATGCTTTGGGAGTCCCTCCATTAAAATCTATTCCTACCTTGTATCCGAAGTACCAGACATTCGCACGCTTATCATCCTGAGCTTGGCCTGTCCGAAATAGTAATAATAAGGAAAGAAATAGAATTATATGACGGATCATTCTATGAGTATTTGCGTTGAGTTAATGAACTGTATTACAGTATTCTAAGTTAGAAATTTCCAACTAAAATGTAAGCATAGTTCACAATAAATTAATACCAGTTACAACGCATTGTATATATGAATTTGTCCTTTACACTTCATGCGCTGCCGCTGGTAATCTGTATTATGATGGTTTATTAACCCTATCCTTCACAAGAAACAATGCTTGAAGAAACATTTTGGGGCTTTATTCCACAAAACGCAACTATTTACAGCAACATTCAACTTTTTACAGGGCTTAAAAGTAAAAGAGCGGGAAACAGGACAAAATTTTACTTGCTTTAATCCATCTGCATTTGTAAGGTTTGAACCGGGCACGACATACAAAAGATCCTAATTTCTACAAGAAAAAAGGACTAAACCAAGGTAGTAGAAGCTGAGCAATTCGTAGCTGTTTGGAATAGGTTAATATTTACTTATCCAGCTATTGCAAACGTTTTTACCGGTTACAATCTGGTATAAGATTTGAACGGTTTCTACACACGCCTGGATGTGATGTAACAACTCCTGAAAATGGTAATAATTAATTAATGAGAGGCAATAAGCAAGCCATCTATTAAAGCCTACTTTCGCGCAGTTTCTTACACATCAGATCTTTTCAATGGAGGCGATTAAGCAAGTTTGCTCACCACTATATTCTTTTAAAAACAAGAATTTAAGGCCGAAATACTTCTGTTTTATGAACAAGTAGTTTGCAAAAAAAGACGTTTGTAAGTACATCTAAGAATAAAAAATCATTAAACAGCGGATTAAAACCACGTTTTAGCATACTTTTCTGCTAAAAAGCATAAAACTGGAAAAATTCAGGTAGAATAAAAGAGCAGTTAAAATGTAGAACTTTTTTTTCAGGTAATTTTACCTCTTTTGAAATTTTGTCTGGTTGGAAAATAGTACATTTTATGTCATTTGGATACCGTGTCCTGAATTTATCAATTCGTTACCTGGTCCTTTTTTAAATGTTATCACGTATTATTTATATAAATAAACATATTATTAACATTATATTATTCAATTTTAGACGAAGTAAGTTTCCCTGAAATTTTTCATTTTCTTTTTTACTAAAATCAAACCTTCCAATAAGCTATAAATCACTATTTAAGCTACTCATTGAATCAATGACTTTAAATTGACATACTTCCACAAAGAAATATAGAACTGCTTCTACCCGATATACAAATTAGTTATAGTTCGATATACCCGGTTTGTTCAAATCCTTAAAAGAACTATTTTATCACGTATAGACATAAGAGTTACTAATCTTATTAAGTACTTATTACTTTTATTCAATGTATTCGTAGTATTATCTCCTAAAAACTACGGTTTTACCCGCATTTTCACGTATAGCATCCTTCGTAGGACGTATTATTGGTATGTACTGTTTTGTAGCAAAAATATCGAATGAAGCTTAAAATAAATATCACAATTCCATGTTACGTATATAGCAATGAGTTGTCCTTCTACATGCTGCTTTGTAGCTAAGAAATAAAATTAACATGCTGAATACCAACTAATACGAGTTGAAAAGCTTCTCCACAACTTTACGTTGTAATTTGAAACTTTATTTATCACTTTTTTAATAAAATAAAGTTGCACAAAAAAAAGAAATGATATGGCTATACGCATAATTATTAAACGTAACTTATTAATTTACAGTTACTTATAGCATGTCAATTTTTCAGCTAGTTGCAAGTGTAAAAGTTTTATTCTAGAATTGTAACGGAATTACTTCGATCTAAACAACTTTTCTGGACGTAGGTATTTAAAAGCCGTACTATCAAAATTTCTATCCGGAATTCGCTGTTTACGCGATTTTAATCAAATCAAGGATTTTGACATTATGCATGAACCTCTAATCAAGGTTTAAAATATTAATTACAATATCATCAACTCATAAATAATCTGTATGGAAGAACGATATCCCGGACTTCTGTCTAAGGCGCATCTGTGGACAGATGTTATCTTGCTCAACTTCTCCTTTTTTGCTGCGTATTACCTGCGCTTCAACTATGTGGATAATGTGTTTGATAACCAGTACATCATCCTGCTTTTAGAAGCTAATCTGGTATGGATCTTTGCGATCTATCTTTTGAAAACGTACTTCTTTACAAGGCTTTCCTTTAACTTCCGCAATCAGCTTCTAAACCTGTTTAAGGCCACCCTGCTTCATTCAGCCATTCTGATGGGCATTCTTTATCTGGATCACAGAGGTGAAGATTATTCAAGAAAGCAGTTTTTGATGACCTACGGCATTTTTACAGCTTTGGCAGTACTGACCCGGGCAGGTCTTGTGATCTTTATTTATATGTATCGTCAGGCAGGACATAATTCCAGCCGCTATGCCATTCTTGGCAAGGGAGATCTGGCGACGATGATTCATGATTTTTACAACGAGAGAAAAGAGCTTGGTTACAGTTTCTGCGGTATTTATTCGTTTGATGATAACCTGGACCATCTGGATTCGCTGGAAGACCTGATGGAACATCAGAAACTTGATTTTGTATATTGCTGTCTCTCTGAGCTTTCTGATCAGCAGGTACGAAGCGTGATTAAACTGGGTGAAAGGCGTAAGACGCATATTCGTCTGGTACCTGATTTCAGGGGTTTTATCACCAATAAGGCTACGATTGAGTACCATGACATGATGCCGATTATTCATGTTAATACGCGTCCGTTTTCCAATGTCAGCGAGCAAAACCTGAAAAGAGCACTGGATCTTATTTTCTCCTGTGTGGTGATGATCTGCGGTGCACCGGTATTTCTGACAGTGATGCTGGCCATCAAACTCAGCTCTCCGGGACCTGTTTTTTACCGTCAGCAACGTTGCGGACAATGGGGCCAGATGTTTGAAATTTATAAATTCAGAAGCATGGTTATCAATGCCGATCAGCTGGGACAACACTCTCAGGGCGACAAAGATCCACGCATAACAGGCATTGGAAGACTACTTAGAAAAACGAGGCTGGACGAACTTCCGCAGTTTATCAATGTATTGAAAGGGGACATGTCCGTAGTGGGTCCGAGACCTCTTTTTAAATACGATGTAGATATGCTTATGGAAGCGGCCCCGCATGATTTTCAGCGTTTGTTAACCGTTAAACCCGGCATTACTTCGGTAGGACAAATCCAGGTAGGATATGCCGATACGGTTTCCAAAAATGTAGAGCGCCTTAAATACGACCTTACGTACCTGAAAGAATACAGTGTACTCGATGATATTGAACTGATTGTCAAAACCATGCAGGTAATGCTTTCAGGAAGAGGACAATAAATAAGGCTCCGGATTCATCAGCTGTTGTGTCTGAATCCGGAGCATTTAAAAAATTAATTTTAACAATTTGGACTAATCTGTTCAAAATAGTGGCCTTACCCGCCCTCTTACAGATGTTTACTATTCATTTAACCGTTAAGTTTTCATGCGTATCGCAATTTTAGGAACCCGTGGTATTCCCAATCATTATGGAGGTTTTGAACAGTGTGCAGAATATCTGGCACAAGGGCTGGTAAAAAAAGGCTACGAAGTCATTGTTTACAATTCCCATAATCATCCTTATAAGGAAAGTGAGTGGAACGGCGTGCAGCTCATACACATGTACGACCCTGAATTTAAACTGGGTACAATGGGCCAGTTTATCTATGATTTTAACTGCATCCGTGATGTAAGAAAACGCAACTGCGATATTATTCTCCAGCTGGGCTATACCAGCAATTCAGTATGGGGCTCCCTGCTTCCAAAAAATGCGGTAGTAACAACTAATATGGACGGACTGGAATGGAAAAGAACCAAATTCAGCGGGAAGGTTAGAAAATTCCTTCTGTTTGCCGAAAGCTGCGGTGTAAAATTCAGTGACCACCTGATCAGTGACTCTGTTGGTATTCAAAAATACATTAAAGAAAAGTATAATAAAGACTCTACTTATATTCCCTACGGCGCTGACGAATTCCTGAATCCTGACCCGCTTGTTCTGGATGATTATTTTCTGACTCCTTACAATTATGATCTTCTGATTGCCCGTCTGGAACCTGAAAACAGTATTGAAATTATACTGGACGGTGTAGTGAAGGCTGATCAGTACAAACCTTTCCTGGTAATCGGCAACCATCATACCAAGTACGGCGAGTATCTGAAAGAAAAATACAAAGGCGAAAACATCGAGTTTGTAGGCGGTATCTACAACATCAATAAGCTTAACAACCTGCGGTACTATTCGAATCTTTACTTCCATGGACATACGGTGGGAGGCACAAACCCGTCACTTCTGGAAGCCATGGCATCGGGAAGTCTTCTTTCTGCCAACGACAATGTCTTCAACCGGCATATACTCGGAGACGATGCACTTTATTTTACTACGGCGGAAGAGGTTTGTCAGCAACTCAAGACCGTACATAAAGGTAATCCTGAGTATGCACGTTTCGTGGAAAATAATACAGAGAAAATAAACAGAGTCTATACCTGGGAACGTATCACAAACCAGTATGAAGCGCATTTTAAAAGCATACTGGGAATCGTGACAAGACCCCGTGTCAAAGTTGCTCAGAAAGCGGATACTATCTTTGATTATGCGCTAAGAATGTTTCTATAAAACGATCTCTTACCAGACCGTTAATAAAAGGGTTTAAGGCATTTTTCAAGGCACCTTAAACCCACCGATTTTACTCATCAATAACCAAGATTATGCACAGGATTACCCCGATATATTACCTCTTACTTTTAGTATTTGCCAGCTCATGCGGATCCTATAAACATATCCCCTACTTTCAGGATCTAAGCCATGCTGCTCCTTCGGAACAAACCGTTGACAATTATGTACCCTTTACCATTCAGCCATCGGATATCTTACGAATCAATGTAAGCAGCAGAAATGAAGAGTCTTCAGCCATTTTCAACCGGGCAAACGGGGATATCAACGGATACTCGCCGGAAAGTCAGGTGGTGGGTTATCTGGTAGACCAGAACGGAGAAATCCATTTGCCGCTGATAGGAAATTATAAGGCTGCAGGTTTGACCACTTCGCAGCTCAGACAGCAACTCAATGAAAAACTGCTGGTGTATTTTAAAGATCCGGTCACCAATGTGCGCCTTGTTAATATCAAGGTTTCCGTCTATGGTGATGTGCTTCACCCGAATGTATACACACTTCAAAATGAGCGTACAACCATTACACAGGCGCTGAGCCTTGCCGGTGATCTGAACATTACCGCCCTTCGAAATATTATTCTGATCCGTGAACAGGATGGAAAACGCACATACATCCCGGTTGATCTGACGTCCAAAAAACTCTTCGAATCTCCTTACTATTATTTACGCAATAATGACGAGATCTATGTACAGCCCGACCGTACTAAATATGCTACGGTAGACAGAGGGTACCGTACAGCCACACTTGTGCTTTCAGGCCTTTCGATTATAGCCATTGTTCTTTCAAACTTATTCAGGTAAACTTTTAATATTTTAAAGAATGAATACTTTAAATAAATCATTTGTAAAATATACAAAGCCTAAAAAGGAGGATAATGCTTCCAATCTGAGGGCTGTGATAGGATCCTATCTTTATCACTGGCCGTTGTTTTTGCTGATACTGACGATTGCTCTGATTCTTGCAGTCGTGTATGCAGAACGCTTTAATGATGTATACAGCATTAAAACCAAGCTTCTGATCGAAAACGAGAAAAAGACCTCGGATGCCGAATCTGAAAGAAGCCTGGACGCCTTTGACAAGACCAAAGCTGTAGAAAATGAAATGCAGGTGATCAAATCCAGAAGACTAATGGAAAAGATCGTCTGGGATCGTCAGTTGTGGGCTACGTACGACCAGGTCAATAAAGACAAGACTGTCAATCTATATGGAAAAAATCCGGTTCGCTTCAATTCCTTAAATCCCTCCGAGATCGAAAAGGGAGAAACCTTCGAGATTAATATTAAAAGTCTGAACAACTATATTTTAAAAAGAAAAAGCGGAGAGGTCAGAAACCTTACCTTTGCCGATACGCTTAATAACCAGCTGGGTAAATGGAAGCTCGAACCGCTGTGGAACCTGAACGAGTTTATCGGGTCGACGATCAGGATCACCATTCAGGTGCCTGAGGATGCGGTTTTGAAATACAGTAATCTGATCGATGTGAAATCGGTCAGCAAGCTGAGTTCGGTCATTGAGATCAGTCTGGATGATGATAACCTGGTACGCGGAAAAGATATACTTAACCTTTTGGTAGACTCCTACAACCAGGTATCGGTAGAACAGAAACAGGAATCGGCCAAGAAAGCGGTGAGCTTTATTGATTCCCGCCTTTCCTCTTTGAAGGGAGAACTTAGCTCGGTGGAAGAAAACTTTGAAGGTTTCCGAAGCAGTCAGGGACTGACGAATGTAACCTCTGAAGCGGACCTTTTTCTTCAGAACCAAAAATCCAATGACGATCAGCTGAATGAGGTCAATGTGAAGCTGCATGTGGTGGAAGGTATTGAGCGTTATATCAATTCGCCCAACAATGGCGGTAATCCTCCTCCAACAGTTGGTGTGACGAATCCGTCGCTTGAAAATCTAATCAACCAGCTTAGCGCCCTGCAGCTGAAAAGAGATCAGCTTCTGGCCACTACACCTGAGACGAACCCGGATTTTGATCAGATCAACCGGCCGATTGCCTCGATCAAATCAGCGATAAAAGATAATATTTCCGGTATTAAAACGTCGCTTCTGAATGTGCGCAACCAGCTTGAGACCAACAACCGCCGTTTTTCTGCTTCGATCAAGAAAATCCCGGGACAGGAACGTGAATATCTGAACATCAAACGTCAGCAGGTTGTTAAAGAAAATCTTTACCTTTTTCTTCTGCAGCAGAGAGAACAGGCCGATCTTAGCTTTAACTCGACATTTACCAACAACCGCAAAGTCGATTTCACCTATCAGAAATCCAATAAAAAGTCGATGGTTTATGGCTTTGCTATTTTCCTGGGACTGTTTCTTCCTGCTGGGCTGATCTTTACCCGCGATCTGTTCAACAACAAAGTTTCTACCCGCAAGGATATTGAAGACATGTGTACCGTGCCGATTCTTTCTGAAATTATTCAGGATCATACCGGTGAAAAAGTCGTGGTAAGTGCTGGCCGCAGCAATGTGCTCTCTGAGCAGTTCAGGACGCTCAAGTCTAACATTCAGCATTTTTATAATGCTAAAGACAAAGGACGCGTAAGTCTTTTTACTTCTTCGCTTTCGGGTGAAGGAAAAAGCTTTCTGGTAACCAATCTGGGGATGACTCTGGCGGTGTCTGGAAGAAGAACAATCATTCTGGAATTTGACTTTAAAAAGCCGCAGATCGCTAAAAATCTTAAACTGGATGCCGCCGCAGGTCTGAGCGACTTCCTGACCAAACAGGCAACCCTTGAGCAGATTGTTCAGCCTTCAGGTCTGGATAAAAATCTATTCGTGATCTGCGCAGGCAGTACCCCTGTAAACCATGCGGAAATCATGGAAAATAAGGATATCCAATTATTACTGCTTACACTCAGAACACAGTATGATGATATTCTGATCGATTCTCCTCCGGTATTTTTGGTAAGTGATGCCATGATCCTGGGGAAAACGGCTGATCTGACCGTTTACGTGGTTCGCCAGGCGATTACTACCAAGGCGCACTTGAATTATATCGAATCTTTGCAGGATGAAGGTAAACTGCCGCGTATGGGTATTGTTTTCAATGGCATTCAGAAAGGCGGAAAATTCGGTTATTATACCAACCAGGATTATTCTTACTACAAAGCGCCGGTTACAACGAAGGCTAAACTGCGGGCGGGTTTCTATTCATTTCTAAAAAGATTCTAACCGGCCGGACGCCAAGCCTTAAGGATAACCAACTTCATCCATACTATGTTAGGAAAAAAATTGAGTCAAAGCTTTGTTTTCAGTATACTTTCAATGGTATTCAGCTTTGTAAGTTCTGTTTTCATTGCCCGCATCGGAGGTGCTGCCATTTTCGGTAACATCAGCCTTGCCACCTCTTTTCAATCCCTGCTAAGACAACTTTTCAACAGCTCGCTGAACAATGCCCATTTGAAGGCCTACAACGAGGACAGTTCTATCGGTCTGAAAAACTTTCTGGTGCTGAACCTGTTTTTTAATATGCTGACCTCCATCTCGATTGTAGGTTTTATATTCTGGAACTCGTCGGCCAGCGGGGAGGTTTTCTCTGATCTTCAGATTTCACTGATTGTGATCTTTATCCTTCAGGACTATCTGACCACACCGATTTTTATGTATAGTACCAACCAGTATGCCAAGCTGAACATCGCCCGTGGAAACCTGGTGGATTTCTCTTCGCAGCTGCTGATCAGTCTGGCCAAAATCGGAGCGGTGCTTTATGGTTTTAAAGAAATTGGTATTGCCTGGTCCATTGTAGGCGCCTGTGCGCTTAGCTCTGTTTATCCGTTGATCTCACTGTTCAAAGAAAAACTTGGCAAAGTATCCATGACGGTAATCCGGAGCTACATTAAATATGCGCTCTATATTTTTACCTCGGCTATGGCCTACGGGCTGCTGCTAAGCTTTGACAAAATTTTGCTGGGCTTCTTTTCTGTTTCGGCAGAAGATATCGGTTATTACAATGCAGGCAACCGCCTGGGCATCCTGCTGATGAGTCTGGGCGTAAGTGTGGGCGGTATATTCCTGTCTGTTTTTACTAAAAATCTGGCTGAAAAAAACCATGAGAAAACCCTGGCTCAGCTGAAAGATTACGAGCGCAGTATTACTGTATTTTTTCTTCCTGTGATTCTGGTCCCAATCTTTTTTGGTGAAGAACTGATTTCGATTATTTACGGCAGTGCTTTTGCCAGTGGTTATCTGGTATTGGTTTTTTCTCTTTTGGTAGCTTATATCAAAACGCTGACAATCCCGTATCAAAACTTTCTTTTTGCAGTAAACCGCTTTAAAGAATTTAACCGTACTTCGGTGATATTCGCCATAGCCATTGTCGGACTGACAACGTTGTTTGCTTATTTTGATGTACTGGGCAGCAAAACCACCGCTGTTGCCTTAGGTCTTTTTGTAAGCTGCCTGGTTGAACGAATGATTTTCGTCTGGGAGGCGGCCAGGATTGATAAAAACGTCAAGCTATTTTTCCACCCTAAGGAAGTACTGTTTTTCACCCTCATCATTTCGGCATTCTTCATCTACATGCATTATGCCGTACATGATCTGACATCGCTGGCTGTTCGTTTCGGCATGCTGCTGGCGGTGATTCCGGCAGGTGCTTTGCTAGGTATTTATACCTGGGATGATTTTTACAACATCAAGGGCCTTGTGTTCAAACCCAAAGCAGCTGCTGTTCCGGCAGAAGCCGAGCCAACCCTTTAAAAGATCCCTGCCATGTTTCTATCCGCCCGTTTTCAATATATTTTCGTTGTATTTGTCACCCTGGTCAGCATCAAGCTGTGGTCCTTTAAGCTCATTCCTGATAATGTCTACGATGTGCTTGAATTTGCAGCCGTAGGCGGACTGGCCATTGTGGTAATTACCAACCTGCACCGGCTCAAAGAAAGGGAAATGTTCCTGTTTAAAGGCAACGTGATCCTGTTTCTTACCCTGCCGCTGATCAGTGCACTGGCTGCGCTTGTTTTTCATGACCAATCACTGCTGTTATCGGTCATGATTCTGAGGACAAATTTTTTCTGGCTGCTATATTTTGTACTGCACATCTTTGAGATTGATGTCAAAAAGATCATTAATCTGATGGTCTTTGTCGGAATCGTATGGGCGTGTATTACCATTGGCGAACAGTTTACCTATCCGCGCTACTATTTCTATGTGCGCAGCGATGAAGATCCTTATGAATTTTTCCGGGCGGGTATTTACCGCTTCATGATCTACCAGCATCAATACTGTCTCTTTGCCGTGTTGTATTTCTACAATCAGTTTCTGGAATCAAAAACGTTTCTGAATATCTTTTTTGTACTGCTGGGCCTGGTCGGTTTTTACTACTACGGATTCCGTCAGGTAGCTGTGGCAGCCATTGTCTGTCTGATTCTGGCTTCTATCAGTCAGAAAGGAAGTGCGCGTGCATTGTCTGTTTCAATTATCCTGATTTTTGCAGTAGCCTTATTTTATCTGAAAGACATTCTTTTCAAAGAATATATTGAAATGACTGCCAACCAGATCGAAGATTCAGAAAGTGATGTGAGAAAATATGCTGCCCACTTTTTTCTGTTTGAATATTGGCCGCACTGGATTACGATATTTACCGGAAACGGTGTTGAGAATTCTAAATCTTCCTATGGGCAGGAGATGCTTTATCTGAACCGGATCCAGTCCATGTACCGGAGTGACGTAGGACCAATCGGCATCATCAATACCTTTGGCGTATTTTATCTTTTGAATATTTTATGGAACAATGTCAAAGGGCTGCGCGGACGCTACTATACACCATATACCCAATATTACCGGCTTGTTTTTTTTAATGCCCTGATCATTCTGATGATCACGGACAGCTATTCGGTTCCCAGTGGCGCTGTGCCTTTCTTCTGCTTTATTTTTTACCTGGTCGATAAGTCTTTTGAAGATAAACAAAATGCTGAAGACGAGCAGACCGAAGTAAGAAGTATGGCAGCAAATAATGTTTTGGTTCATTAATCCCGACTTAAAATGAAAAACGTTTTTTTTCTTATCGATTGGAAATCACCCGACAGATTCAACATTTCTAAATACCTCGAAAAATTTCATCCGTCGGTGACTACCCATGCGATGACGAACCAAAACAATAAGGATTACGAAAAAAAATACAGATACCCGGTTCTGATTTTTAAATATTTCCAGGTTTCATATAAAGCATTATCAAAGGCTAAAAAAGAGGACACCATTGTAAGCTGGAATTTTACAATGGGCTTCTGCTGCTCGATCCTGAGATTTTTGATGATAAAAAAAACAAGGATCGTTTGTCTGAATATCATTGCTCATGAGAGCAAAGGGCTGAGCGGACTGGTGAGAAAAAAGTTGTTTTCCTTCTTTCTGAACCAGCCTGATATTTATATTACGGTCAATTCATCGGATCTGTTTGCCCAGTATAATAAGGAATTTAATCTTTCCTTTGAAAAAATGTTTGTACTGGAAGACCCTGTTTTTGATTTTTATGAAAGGCGTCCGTTTGCTGACAGACAATCCTATATGTTCTGCGGCGGTGTAGCCCGCAGAGATTGGGAAACACTTTTTAAAGCCTGTGAATTGCTTCCTGCTTACCGGTTTGTAGGTGTTGCCCAGAAGCAGAATTTCCCGTCACATTTGAACGTACCAGCCAACATGGATATGTATTATGACATTTCTCTGGAAGCATTCAATGATTATCTGAAAGATTCTACTATTCAGCTTTTGCCGCTGAATTCTAAGCGTCCGGCAGGACTGATCGGAATTATTACCGGTGCACTTTTGGGTATCCCGATCATCACCACACGCACGGCGTCGATTGAAAATTACATTACCCATAAAGAATCCGGGATGCTGATCGAGATGGGGGATTATCAGGCTTTGGCCCAGGCAATCAAAGAACTTTTTCACGATCCGGCACTTCGCAAAGCACAGGTCGATGCACTGACGGATTTCATTGAAGATAATTACAACGAACAGGCTTATGCCAGAAAGCTCAATGATATTCTGGAAAATATTAGCAGCACAGACTTACAGCTTCAAAAAACAGCTTCCCTGAATGTTCCGGTTCTGACAGCCAGCAGAGGCTAACCTTTTATATTATAGTATTCTATTCTATACATGACACCATATGAAAATAGCACTGATCAGTTATGAATATCCGCCTGATACGGCCAATGGCGGTATTGCAACCTATGTGTTTCAGGCAGCAAGAATGCTGGCTGAGCGGGGTAATGACGTAGAGGTTTTTGCAGGAAGCCTCACACGTACCAGTACAGCAATGGAAAGTGGTGTGCTTGTTCACCGCTTTGCTGTAAACAAGCAGCTTGATTTTGCTGGCGCCATTGTCAAAAAATTTATTGAAAGACATACCCACGCACCCTTTGATGTCATTGAAGGTCCTGATTTTAAGGCAGATGCCAGAGGCGTTGTGGCTGCTTGTCCGCAAATTCCTTATGTAGTAAAGTTACACACACCCATGGCTGTATTGTGGCAGATAGAAAAACCTTCTTTCTTTCACCAATGCAAAGTCAAATTAAAGGAATTGATGCACGGTATTAATCCGTTTTCGGATTATGAATGCCAGCATGCGCTGGGTGCTGATCTGATCGCAAGTCCCTCCTATGCACTGAGTGAAAAACTTGTAGCGCTTTGGGGATTGAATCAGGATAAGATTTCCGTTTTTCCTTATCCCTATATCCCTTCTGCTGAACTGGTGGGCATTCCGGTAGAAACCAGTCCTGATACAGTCACATTTCTGGGCAGACTAGAGCTTCGTAAAGGCGTGATCGAACTGGCAGATGCCATTCCGATGATCTTAAAGCAATTTCCTAAAGCCAGGTTCCGGTTTGTAGGTGAAAACAGAAACTCTCCGGAAAGAGGTATGGATATGAAACAATACCTGATTAAAAGGCTGGGGACAGCTGTTGACGCTGTTGAATTCATTGAAAAGGTTTCGCTGGATCAGATTCCGCAGGTTTTTGCACAAACAGGCATTGCTGTTTTTCCAAGCCGCTTTGAAAATTTCGGGCTTGTATGCCTGGAAGCGATGGCAGCCGGCAGAGCCATTGTGGCAAGCAATAACGGGGGAATGTCTCAGATGCTGGATAGCAGAGAACTTGGCAGACTTGTACCGCCACAAGATCCGGAAAGTATTGCCAGTGCGGTCATCGAGCTTCTTGCTGATCCTGTAAAAAGAAGAAAGACAGGAGCTGCTGCAAGAAGCAAGGTATTAACTGAGTACAATATCAGCACCATCGGTGAAATACAGGAAAATGCTTATCGACAGGCCATCCGCAACCGCGGGCTGGCTCTTAAAAAAGATCCGATTAATTTAGCTGTATTGACATGAGACTAGCCTATTTACTGATCATTCACCGCAACGAAAAGCAGGCACAGCGTCTTTTCCGCAATATTTATGATCCTGAAAACCTGTACGTTTTTCATATTGATGCCAAATCCAAACCGGAGTTTCACCAGTCCATGCACCAGTTTCTGTCTGCCTACGACAATGTGCACATTCTGGAAAGTGAAAATTGCCGTTGGGGCGGGTTCAGCATGGTACATGTGGAGCTGGAAGCCATCCGGTATCTGCTCAAAACAGGTGAGTCCTGGGACTTTTTTATCAATCTGAGCGGCCAGGATTTTCCACTGAAAACCCAGAATCAGATTAAATCTTTTCTTCATAAAAATAAGGAAAGCAATTTTCTGACCGTATTTGACGAGACCTTTATCAAGGAATGGTGTAATCCCTATATCCTGTTCAGGCCGCGCAGCAGCAGCCGTAATTTCCTGAATGCCCGCTCACGGGTAGAACGCTACTTTGTGGAGCTTCCCGGCATCAGTCAGCTGCTGTATGTACCTTTCGTTAAACGAAATTTTATTGAAGGTGAAACCTGGTACGCCGGATGGCAGTGGATGATTCTGAACAGAGCCTTTTGCGAATATATTTTTGAAGATGACCGGGTAAATAAATACGTAAGCTTTTTCAAAAATACCTTTATTCCGGACGAGGGTTTTTTCCAGACCATGATCATGAACAGCCCTTTCAAAGATACTGTGGTTAATGATTATCAGCGTACAGTTACCTGGCAGTACCGCGGAGATGTCAACATCTTTCGTGAAAAGGATTACGATTTTTTAATGAATAGCAAAAATCTGTTTGCACGTAAGTTTGACGAGGCGGTAGATAGTCAGATTATTTCTGCACTTGAAAAACACCTTTTGGATTCACAGCTGACCGGAAGTCAGATTTAGCATTTTAGTTTAAGTTCTTAACGTTTTGTATGAAGAAGATTTGTTATATAGGCTATGAAACTTTCTTTGGTCCCGACAAAGCCATTATGTCTTTGCTTTCGTCCGAGTATCAAATTACATTTCATTGCATCCAATCGGCTGACGCCTGGATTTCACCAGAGGAAATAAACAAAGTTTCCGAAACTCCTGGCATTACAGCAGTCCCTTTGATGCACAAAGCCAGAAGACGCAGTATCCGGCAGTTTTTTTACAACTACCGCCTGCTGTCCAGGGTCCGCTCCCAGGATTTTGACTTTATTTTTATTGTGCCCGAGCATAACATTTATCTGGCGATACTGGCCCCGCTGCTTTTAAAGAAAAATAAAACCATCATCGCTTTCCATGATGTCGTGCCGCATTTGAATGATACGAATTTTTTAAAAAATCTGAGTCTGGATCTGTATAAAGTCTTTTTTAGAAATTTTCATTTTTTCTCAAAGACTCAGATGAATATTTTCAAGGCAAGCCATCCGGGCAAAAACTGTTCGTATTCTTCGCTGAACTTTGGTGAAACGATGAGCGGGCTTTTTGCAGAGGATTCCAAATCAGCTGTAACCCACTTTTTATTTTTCGGAGGTATCAAGTATTATAAAGGTCTGGACATTCTGATCAAGGCCTGTGAGCAGCTTGCCAGGGAAGGAATAACCAATTTCAAGCTAACCATCGCCGGATCAGGAGACTACTGGGAACATTGCAAAGAACTGATCAAAACGCCTGCGCTTTATAATCTGGCAGTCCGTTTTCTGGAAGAAAGTGAAATTCCGGGCTTGTTTGCAGAGGCAGACTTTTTGGTATTGCCCTACCGCGATGTAACCCAGAGTGGGCCTCTGGCACTTTCTCATCAGTACAATCTGCCTGCAATAGGCTCTGCACATGAAGGTTTTAAAGAGCATATTGAACATGGCAGGAATGGCTATTTGTTTGAAAATGAAGATGTACAAGATTTAAAGGAAGTGTTGAAAACAGCAGTTTTTTTATCCCGGGATCAGTATGCATCCATCAAGGAGAACCTTCTGGAATATACCACAGCACTCTATGATCCGCAGCAAACCCTTCAGACGTTTAGTAACGCTTTTGAAGGTTTGAAGTGAATATTCGGCTGACCGCACACTGCCAGCCAAGGCGAAAAAATGATGGAATGAAGATAATTTATAATCCGCTTATAATTCAAACAAGCAAATGATTACCAGGAGCAGCAACCCGATTCATTTAGCAGTCGCATTTGACAAGAATTTCCTTACGCCCTTTTATGTATTGGTAACTTCCATCTTTGCCAATAATACAGACAATTTCGTCTGCATCCATGCCATCGTATCGGGGATCAGCGATGAGGAAAAAGAAAAGTTAAAATCCTATATACAAGCCAATCAGGGTGATATATTTTTTTATTCACTTACTGAACAGCAGGTGGATAGCCTCAGGCAAGCCATTAAAGATCCCAAATATACGCTGGCTACCTTTTACCGGCTTTTTATACCGATTCTGCTTCCGGATACCATTGAAAGAATTATTTATATTGATACGGATATTGTGATCATCAACGATCTGGCTGAACTTTACCAGATGCAGTTTGAAGAGCCTTTTGCAGCCGTTGTAGATCCTGCTCCAACCATACGTACAGATCTGGGTATTACCCGGCCCGGCAATTATTTCAATGCAGGTGTACTGCTGATAAACCTTCAGGCCTGGCGGCGTGAAAAAATTTCAGAGCGGGCACTGGACTTTGTCATTCAGTTTCCCGAAAAATGCAAGTATGTTGACCAATGTGCCCTGAATGCCGTATCCATTGGAAACTGGAAAAAAATTGATTCCCGTTATAACCTGATGGGGCAGTATGCACCGGATCTCTTAAAAAATGAGTATAGTGAGTTTCTGGATGATAAAGTTATTGTACATTTTAACATCTTCAAGCCCTGGGACAGGCTTTGTCAGATGCGGCTGCGGTTTCTGTATCATCACTATTTTGATATGTCTCCCGAGAAAGGAAAGAAACGGTATAAAAAGTTTAATTTCACTTTCAAGAATGTGGCCCGGCTGGTGCGAAATAAAACCGTGGGAATTTACAGGGACTATCTGGCAGTCAATCATACCTATGAGCGGATTAAGCCGGCAGAAAACCTTCTCCGGGAGCAGCAGCTAAGTCCGCATTGAAAAGAGTAAAAATTGCCTGAACTAAGATTGTTTTAATACCACCTATAAAATATTTGAATACGTGAAAGTACTGTTAGCGAGTTGGTCCTGGTATCCGGTTGGTGGAGACTGGACTTATGTAGAAAATGTAAAACGCCTGTACGAAAGCAAAGGCTATGAGGTTGTGCCATTCAGTACCAAAAACGAAAAGAATATCCCGACCGACTACGACGAGTATTTTATAAAATCTTACGATTACAAGCAGTTAAATGCAAACAAGGGAATTAAAAGCGGTTTCAATGCGCTGAAAAATTCGGTTGTATCTTTTGAAGCCCTTAAAAACCTGGATAAGCTGCTACAGAACAACGAAATTGCATTTGCCCATCTGAACATCATCCACCATTGGCTGACACCTGCCATTGTTTGGAAGCTTAAACAATACAACATTCCGGTTATATGGAGCCTCCATGAATATAAGCTGATCTGTCCGGAAGGCTCCTTTGTCTCGGATGGCAAGATCTGTGAGAAATGTTATAACAACCAGTTTTATCACTGTGCACTGCAGAAGTGCAAAAAGCAATCGTTTCTGGCCAGTATGCTTGCCAGCATGGATGCTTATTTTTATCATCTTTCAGGAGTTTACAAAAAAGTTGATTTTTATCTTTGCCCCTCAGAATTTTTGCTGAAAAAATTCAAACAGTTTGGTTTTGATGAGAAGAAACTGGTCCTTTCAAATCTGTACTATGACATTCCTCTCCTGGATGAATCTGTGCAGGCCATAAAACTGCGCATGGAACAACAGCCGCCCTCCCCTAGTGAGCGCTTCATATTATATGTAGGAAGAATTGAAAAAATAAAAGGGATTTTTACACTGATCGATGCGGTTAAAGGAACGGATATAAAGCTTAAAATTGCAGGTACTGGTCCGGCGCTTGAACAAATGCAGGCTTATGTAGCTGACAATAACATGACCAATGTAGAATTTCTGGGCCATGTAGCTAAAACACGGGTTTATGAACTTACGCTTCAAGCCGAGTGCGTGGTATGTCCTTCGGAGTGGTATGAAAACTACCCTTTTTCTGTCATTGAAAGCCTTCTGATGTCCAAACCTGTTATCGGAGCCAACATCGGTGGCATTCCTGAGCTGGTACTTGACGGAAAAACTGGTCTACTTTTTGAGGCTGGTGATGTAGCCCAGCTGAAGGAAAAAATTCTGGCCCTCTGGAATAATCCGGACTATGCCCAGCTCTTGGGTGCTAACGCCCGCGAACATGCACGGCAAAGAGTCAATGCCCATACACACTGGAACATGCTAAGTTCAGTTATTGATCAGCTTCCAATTAAAAAGCAGGAGAAAGTTTTAAGCTGATCAAAAAAGCAATGGATTTCCATTTTTTGCTGGTGAAGATGGCGTAATAACTGCATATAACTACGGCGCCATTGAACAATATTGTGATCTTATTAAGCGGTATGGTTTATTAAAATTAAATTTGCATAACATAGTCTTTTCGGGTAATGAAGTTCCATGAATAATGGTATGTTTGTAGATGGATTATAGATTGATCTTCAGTCTTTTAGCCGTCTTACACATATTGATAAACCATGAATACTGTTCCGGTCACAACAGGGATCAGTAGCCACTAATACTCAATGTTTTGCGCATTTTACTTGCAATGCTGCTACTCTCTTGGGGGAGTGTAGCAGCTCAGGACACTTATTACATCAGTGCTGGCGGAAATAACAGCAACAACGGTCTTAGTCCATCAGCTCCCTGGAAAACTATTCCCTATGTTCAGTCCGGCAAAACCTACCTGCTCAACCGGGGTGATACGCTGTACTTTAGCGTAGGTTCAACGGACAATCCCAATCCTTCCCGGAAAATAAAGATAGCCAGTTTTGGCAGTGGCAATAAACCCTTACTAAGCCTTTACAAAAAAATAATGACTTCGGCCTGGACACGACATTCAGGTCAGGTCTGGAAAGTGGATGTTTCTTCGTCCAATAATTTTACAGGCCTGAACAGTACGAATACCAACATTGGATTTATAAAAGTCAATGGCCGGATTTACGGACGTAAACTCAGCAGTGCAGGCGAGCTTTCGAAGCCCTGGGATTTTTACAGCGATAATACATTTCTGTATGTGTACAGCAACCAGTCTCCTTCCGGCAGCCAGATAGAAGCTTCCTGCAATGTAAGCGGCATTGACCTGAGCGACAACATGGAAGTTTCGGATATTGCCATTTGCGGTGCAGGTGCTCACGGGCTATCTGCGCATGAACGCAGCAATATTACTTTATCAGGTATTGATATCAGTGAAATCGGCGGCTCTTATCTTTCCGGGTATGGCAATGGTACAACCCGCTATGGAAATGGTATTGAATTCTATAACAATGCCAAAAACTGCCTGATCCGGAACTGTTCAGTAAAACAGGCCTACGATGTAGCGTTCACCATGCAGGGAACCGGGCTTTTTAAGGATGTTACGTTTCAGAACAATAAAGCAGACAGCAGCGAACAGAGTTTTGAGACCTGGCTGGGCAGTGGATCTGAAGGTTTTCGGAACTGTAAGTTTATTAATAACCAGTGCTACAATGCAGGGTTTGGCTGGTCGCATGATGTCAGGCCCGATAAAAATGTGGGAGTGCATCTTCTGACTTATCTATGGCAGGTCAACAGTACCAAAGCACAGGATCTGCTTATTGAAGGAAATACATTTTCTCAGGCGCGCTCAGGACTTTGGTACTGGGGTGTCTGGGATGCAGCGCCACCGGCAGTTTCCAAAAACAATATTGTGACATTGAGTGCGGATGTACCGATCCGTTCTCAAATTGCTGCCTATACCGTAAAAAATTACAGGGATTTTGTGCAGACTACGGGATTGGAAGTGGGTACGATCTTTAACATTTCTAAAGCAGATCAAACCATAAACTTTTCTTCTCTTGCCTCCAAAATTTTTCCGATAGCTGCGTTTTCGTTACTAGCAACCTCATCCTCCGGCCTGCCGGTAAGTTTCCGGGTAAAATCCGGGCCGGCAACTCTTTCAGGAGCATTGCTTTCGCTGACGGGCACAGGTACGGTCGTGGTAGAGGCCAGCCAAAGCGGAAACGATTATTATAATGCCGCACCGGTTGTTAATCAGCAATTTACAGTTACGGGATCAGCGGCTACCGAAGTCGGAAGGCCTGGTGCCACGCTTTTGATGGAACAATGGTTTAATGTACCGGGTACGGATCTTAGTACGATACCACTTTCCCAAACCCCTTCCGTAAGCAAGCAGATTTCCTCTTTCGAAGCACCTTCAAATGTTGCCGACCAATATGCCACCCGAATCCGGGGTTACATTACTCCGGTGCAAAGCGGAAATTATACTTTCTGGATTTCGGGGGATGACAAAGCAGCACTCTGGCTTTCCACAGATGAAAATCCTTCCAATAAAACAAGAATTGCCTACACGGATCAGTGGACCAATGAGAAAGAATACAGCAAATATCCTTCCCAGAAATCCGGAAAAGTACAGCTGACTGCCGGCCAAAAGTACTATGTGGAAGCGTTGCACAAGGAAGGACCGGGCGGAGACAACCTTTCCATACAATGGCAGCTGCCCGACGGAACGATTCAAACACCTATAACCGGCAATGTTTTATCGCCCTTTATTTCTCCCAGCTCTGAAGCATCGGGATCTGTTCTTTTTGAACGGTGGATGAATGTTTCAGGAACCAGTATTTCAGATATCCCCGTCTCCAAAAAACCTTCTGCATCCATCCTTCTTAGTGCTTTTGAAGCTCCTTCTAACGCCGGGAATAATTATGGCGCGCGCATCAGCGGGTATATCAATCCTCCGGTCAGCGGCACGTACCGCTTCTGGATTTCAGGAGATGACAAAACAGAATTATGGCTTTCTTCAGATGAGAATCAGGCAGGCAAAGTAAAAATTGCCTACACAGATGAGTGGACTAATGTTAGGGAATATAATAAATTTTCATCTCAAAAATCTGTGGGCATCTGGCTTTCACAAGGTAAAAAATACTATGTTGAGGCGCTCATGAAGCAAGGGCCCGGAGGAGATAACCTCTCCGTACAGTGGCAGCTTCCGGACGGTTCAATCCAGACACCGCTTCCCGGCAAGTATCTTTTGCCATCCCAGACAAGCAGTTCCCGAATAGGCTTCTCCGATCTTTCTCTTATTCCAGAGGCAGAAATCCAGGCAGAATCCCGGTACACAGTGCTAAGAGCCGAGCTTTCTGTTTTTCCTAATCCCGTTACCGAAGCTTCCAGCATTATTTTTACTCTGCCGCAGGATGAACAAGTCTTAATTGCTATATACAACGCTACCGGACAACTGATTAGCAGACTCTATGACGGTTCAATAAAAGCCCGGATATCTGTGCAGCTGCCTTTTTCTGCAAATCATCTTGCACAAGGGACTTATTATATCCGCCTTTTAGGAGGGAAATTTAACATGTCCAAAAAAATTGTAGTCGTAAAATAATCATTGATCTGGTACTATATAAGCTACAAACGACCAGGCAAAAAAGTACTGGAAAAAGTAAAAGAACAAGAAGGTAATTCGTACAAGAAGCACAGTACTACAAGCAATGTCAAAATAATTTGCTGTTTATGCATAAACTTTACATAAACTTTTTTAATTTTAAACGCTCAACGTTACGTGAACTTAACTATCTGGAAAATGGAAACTGTATCATTTATTGATTATAGTGAAAAGAAAATACCGAATACAATCAACAAATCTGAAAGGGGAAAAGCTCTCTTCATTACTCCGGTAGCCGTTATTGGAGCCTTAATTGCTGCTCTTGCACTGATTGTGTTTTCCTCCCTTTACTTCTATCCGGTCGTTACCATTGCCGTTGTTTTACTGATAGGATTGGCAATGAAATTAACATTGAACAGAGAAAGACTAACCTTTTTTGATGAGCAGTATTCACCGGATGTATTTGTAGAAGACATTGAAAAAGAAAGAGCAAAAAAGTACTCAAAAATAGAGAAATAAATGATTAAGCTTAAAAAAACAGGTGATAGCGGCAGTTATCACCTGTTTTTTTATACTCATAAACCATTCACGCTATTAAGTATCCGCCAACCTGTTAGCCAGAAACATTCAATCAGATCATTCAATATATTGAACTTAAGCTGGTCGCAGGCTATAATTTAGGAGGAATACGGACCACCTTAGGTTGTTCAAAATCACCCGGCATTTCCTTATCCGTCGTTAAGCGGACATGGGTAACTTCTGAAATAGCTTCTTTACTCGAATAGGTAAAGGTGAGATAAACCGGTTTTTCACTGCTCATAACCTGATAAAAACTCTCGAAATTCTGGATATCTATCCAGAGGGCAAGCCCGATAGGATCAAAATTTGTTCCTCCAAAATTAACCACCTGCCCAATACTGCCCTGAGATTTATAGGGATTTTTAACTAAAAAAAGTAAGGTTACATCAAAGCGGATGCCATGTGACTGGTCTGTACTGAGAAGTTTGATCGATTTGGTATATGAGTCCAGTTGCTGATCAATTGTAACTTTATACGACTCAATTTCAAATGTTTGCGTGCCCATGATCTGTATGTTTAGTTTTGCATAAATATACAGAATGGCGAAAAAGTACCGGAAAATGATTATTAAACGGTTGAGCAGCAGATCCTGACAGTCAAGATTTTTTTATTCGGAATCACTAACTATTACCAGGTAAAAACATGGCAGGCGGCTGGTATAATGATTAAATCCGCAGGGTATCAACTGGAAATAAACATATTCTTTTACTTTTACGAAAAATACAAAAATCCTCAACTGGATATTTGACTTTTTGATAAAGGCGAATTGAGCAGCCTTACCTGACATTTTACTGCTGACACATGGGTGGCCGGCAAATTCCTAATGATAATAATGCATTTATTTAAACAAATTTTAGAGGTTCTGGGCCTGATTATTGTTCTGTTTTCAATCATTCCCCTGATAAAAAATGACTACTGGATATTCAGAGTTTTTGAATATCCCCGCTTACAGAAGCTGATAGTAAATGTGGCTATTGTCATTTGCTTCGCTTCACTTTTTCCATTAGAGACTACGCAGGATATTGTATTTCTGGTCATAACCGGTCTGAATGCAGCATACCTGCTTTATAATATTCTTCCTTTTACCTTTCTTGCCAAAAAGAAACTCCTGAAAGCTGCAAGCATTGATCCCGACAATAGTTTCAGTATTATTTCTTCCAATGTATTTCAGGATAATAAAAATACGGAAGGCTGTATGCAAATGCTGGAAAAGTACGATCCAGACCTGATCCTTCTACTTGAAACTGATCAGTTCTGGCATGATGGCATTGCTGCATTGAAAGAAAAATATCCCTATCAGGTGCTGATTCCGCTGGAAAACACTTATGGCATGATGCTTTATTCCAGGTTAAAACTGATCAATCCCCAAGTACGGTATCTGGTTGATCCTGAAATTCCTTCTATTAAAACACAGGTGCAGCTTGCATCAGGAAAGATACTGGATTTGTACTGCGTACATCCTACTCCGCCGGTACCGGGTGAAAACAGTTATTCTACAGAAAGGGATAAGGAACTGCTTCTGGTAGCTAAAGAAGTTAAAGCAGATAAAAAGCCTTGTATTGTAGTTGGCGACCTTAATGATGTCGCCTGGTCATATACTACTGAACTTTTCTCCAAGATCAGCGGACTTCTGGATCCACGTATAGGGCGTGGTTTTTACAACACCTTTCATGCGCAACATGTCTTACTGCGTTTTCCGCTGGATCATGTATTCTGCTCGACAGACTTTAAATTTATTTCTTTGAAAAGACTGGAAAATTTCAACTCAGATCACTTTCCTATCCTTATCAAACTTCAGTATGAAAGAAATGCAGACCTGGAACAGGATGAACCTGAGGCTGATGCAGAAGATATTGAACTGGCCAATGAAAAAATAAAAAAGGAAACAGCTTCCTGAATAAAATCCGTAATGATCATTTGACAAAGAGTAAAGAGGCTTAGGGCCTTAAAAAACTCAAACCCAATGCCGTGCCTATACCAAGGGCTGCACCGGCTGCTACGTCCGTAGGATTATGTACGCCCAGATACATACGGGAGTAGCCTACAGTACCAGCCCATACAAAAGAGGGAGCTATGATATACCATTTCGGATAGGCCTTTGAAAGTGCCGTGGCTGTGCTGAAAGAAGATGAAGTATGTCCTGAAGGAAAAGAATATTCTTCTGGTCTGTAAACCGGAGTAAGTGAAATATGTACTAAAAAAGGTCTGGGCCGTTTAAATATTTTTTTCAAAACAAAGGTTGCAATAGCAGTGGACGCCGTGCTGCTTACGATATATAAAGCGTTTTGACGCATCTCTTTATTCTGATCAATCAGGCCACTTACAAAAAGCCCTGCCGGAATAGCCAGATTTACATAGTTATTTGCATCAGAAATTATTCGCATGGCATGGGTCTGACTTTCTGAACGATCTGCCTGCAACTTTTGAAGCACGAACAGATCAAAAGAATCAATCCTGTTCTGCGCATGGGCAGCAGGAAACCAGAAAATACAACAGATTAATACTACTTTATTCATGGTTAGAACGAACGATGTTATTCGGTACTCCTAATTTGCGCGCTTCAATTTTCAATTTAAAATCAGGTATCTACCTGTGAAGATATGCCATGCTGACAGTATTTTATTCTTCTTCTTTAACCTTGTTGCAGGTATGATCTTCAACCAGAAATCTGTAAATCAAGTTCTGGAAAAAAAGAGGTCTGAACCAATTTTGATAGTTTAGAAAAGCCAAGAAGTATCTGTTTACAAGTATAATGTTTTGGCCAGTTCGTATAATACTATACGGTAACATATAAAACATTAAAATATTTCTATTTTCTATAAGGCATGTTCCTGAGTAATTCGTCTTATTACCTGTTTACGATATAGCTATGCTTTTTAATCTAATATATTTTCCTTCTGCTATAATTTAAGTCTGTAAAATATTCCGGTAAGGACTGGATGATCATGATGCGCCTGGCTTTGATGATCAAGAATATCAAACAGAAATCCCAAATTATTTTTTCAAAAAATATTTTTTATTGTAGTATTAATTTTACAGATTTGCGTAGAAATATTTTACAATACTGTGTAGCATACAGCTAAGATCAAGTAACTTATGGATACTAAAAATCACTGGCTCGGGATAATAAAAAGAATTCCTGCTATAATACAGCTTTAAGACTAAGGCTGTTAAAATACCAGAAATACAGTTCGGCTTAGCTATCCTGTAATCAAAAGTATGTAAAAGAGTTTAGTTATCTTTGAATAGAAATCACTTTACAAACATGCATGTTATAATTAGACAACAGAGCATTAAAGAAGCCGCTTTCATCACAAGTAAAGCCAGTTCTCTTGTCTGTTACTTTCGCACGCTGAGGAATGCCCCCTACTGCTTTAAAAGCAAAAAGGTACCAGCTGTCGGCAGCATCGTGAGCAATCTAATACTTCAGTGAATAAAATAAATGATCAAGGGAAAATAAATTATTGTTATAAGGTAATACTAACCGCCGCAACATGGCATATCTGGACACATACTCAGCGCGATTAAGCACCAATGCTGCGGCTCATCTGTTAAGGCGGGCTACATTTGGGCCCACCAAACAGGAAATTAAGGATTTTACAGGCATTACCGCCACAGAAGCAGTAGACAGGCTGATCGGCAATGCTTCTTACCGGGCCTCTCCTCCTCCACCTGTGGAAATGGATGAGAACAGAGGTGATCTGGGACAAACGTTCCTGAACAAGCCTTTTTATGGAGACCGGGCATTTGAATACTTTTCATTTATCCGATACTGGTGGATTGGACTGATGACCGAGCAGAACGGACATCCGTCAGTTCTTGAAAAACTAACCGCTTTCTGGCAAAATCATTTTGCGATTACCCACTCCGCTGTTGGCGATTATCGCTACACAGACCGCTACCTAAGATTACTGCGAGGAAATGCCCTGGGCAATTTCCGGACGCTGGTCATTGAGATTACCAAGGATCCGTCCATGCTGGTTTTCCAAAATGGAAATGCAAATTCGAAAGCAAGTCCGAATGAAAATTATGGCCGGGAATTGCAGGAGCTTTTTACGGTCGGACAAAGAAATTTTGCCGGTGAGCCCAATTACACTGAATCGGATGTGAAAGCGGCTGCTCGGGTACTTACCGGCTGGGAAGTGCTAAATCTTTGGGAAAACGGATCTACCTCCATCGGGTCCCGATTTCAACCCGAATGGCACGAAACCTCTGATAAAGCTTTTTCTTCTCACTATAATAATGCTACGATCAAAGGTCGCAGCGGAGCTAATGCCGGCGATCAGGAAATAGCGGAGCTGATCGGGATGCTGCTTAATCACAGGGAAACGCCCAAATTCATTTGCAGAAAACTTTACCGCTGGTATGTCAATCCGACTGTTACCCAGGAAATTGAAGATCATGTGATTGTTCCGCTGGCTGAATTTTTTGCGAGCACAAAGAATAATTATGCCGTTGCTCCGGTGCTACAAAAGTTACTGACCAGCGATATATTCTTTGCTGCCGATAATATCGGTGCCATCATCAAATCACCATCCGAATTTATGATTGGTATGATCAGGCATTTTAACCAACCGGTTCCTGATATGACCACCGAACCTGCGGCATTTCGCCGGATGATGGAATTTCAGGAATGGGCCATGACTTCCATGCAGCTCAAATTGCTTGAACAACCGCTGGTATTTGGTTCTGTTCCTTATTATCAGACCGGTTATTCCAAAAACTGGATCAACGGTACCACGCTGGGGATTCGTAATTCCTACATGGATGCCATGGTTTATCCATGGCTGCAGATCAAACCGGGTTATAAACTAGGCATTAACTACCTGAAATGGCTCAGAGATCTTCAGCCGGATTTCTCCAATGTTAACGCAACAGAGTCGATCAGCTGTGAACAAGTCGTGGACGCTTTCTGCGAAAACCTGTATGCAACCGAGCTTACACGCAAGCAGAAGGATTATTTGATTAATACCATCATGATGCGCAGTATTCCCCGTACTTCCTGGCCCTACGAGTGGAATGCCTATCGAAAGGCCCCACAGGATGTCAATGCCCAAAATCCGATTTTATGGCGATGCGAACCTTTGATGCGCTATATGCTTAGAATGGCAGAATATCAGGTATTTTAATAGTTACTGCGATGAAAAGAAGAGATTTTTTAACAGCAGCGTCTTCCATGCTGCTGCCGGTTATGGTAGATGGCTTTGGCGTAAAATCCTTTGCAAAAAATTCTGCCCTAGTTCAGTCGCTGATGAAAACCACAGCATTGAACAATGACAATATACTGGTCATAATTTATTTATCGGGGGGAAATGATGGTCTTAATACTGTTATTCCACTGGAATATTATTCAGCCTATAATAATCTGAGAAGTAATATTGCCATTCCGGAAAAACAGGTATTAAGATTGGAAGGAAATCCTGAAACGGGCCTGCATCCTGCTATGAGCGGTATGCAGCAGATGTATAATGAAGGAAAGCTGGCTATTGTTCACTCAGTCTCCTATCCAAATCCTGTACAATCGCATACCCGTTCTGCCGATATCTGGATGACTGGGGTTGATGCTGATCATTTTTCTTCTTCGGGCTGGGCAGGACGTTATCTGGGTGACCGGTTTAACGGCTACCCGCAGAATTATCCCAACAGCGAAATGGAAGATCCGTTGGCTGTACAGATCGGACCCATTTCCTCAACGGCCCTTTCAGGTATTACCCAGCCAATGGGTATTACCATCAAAGATCCGGAAAGTTTTTATCAGCTCATTGGTTCTCAAACTTCTCTGCCGGGTGATGATTTGCCTGCCGGAAAAACGGGTGAACTGATCGCCTTTGTAAGACAGCAGCAAATATTGGCTGTGGAGTATGCCTCAGAGATCAAGGCCGCCGCAGATGCCGGAAAAAACAGTGCGGTTTATCCGGCAGCATCAGCAAATAACGACCTTGCCGAACAACTGAAAATTGTTGCCCGGTTGATTCATGGCGGTTTAAAATCAAAAATTTACTATGTAGAAATGGGTGGTTTTGATACGCATGCCACTCAGGTAGGAACAAGCAATACCGAAGGTACCCATGCCCAGTTGCTTCGGAAAATGTCTGATGCCATTGCTGCTTTTCAAAAGGATCTGGCTTTGCTGAAAATCGAAGAAAAAGTGCTGGGAATGACCTATTCCGATTTTGGACGACGTGCGACATCCAATGCTTCCAAAGGTACCGATCATGGCATAGGTGCACCGATGTTTGTATTTGGTGCCGGGATCAAAAGACAACTGGTCGGCACGAATCCGGATCTAGTTAACGGTCTGCTACCGTCCGCACCTGCTCCCTGGGAAACCAACCGGGATATCAAAATGCAGATTGATTTCAGACGTGTTTATTCAGATGTTCTCAATGACTGGTTTGGAACTACAACTAATAAGACAGAGACATTGCTGTTT